>Ga0123519_10000816_pt1 | contig 54733 bp, 48 predicted proteins | sample YelNatPaOPRAMG02_FD_87396 | JGI IMG/M metagenome (GOLD analysis project Ga0123519, IMG submission 87396) | Hot spring microbial communities from Yellowstone National Park - Yellowstone National Park OP-RAMG-02 (version 2) | ecosystem: Environmental > Aquatic > Thermal springs > Hot (42-90C) ...
AAGGGTCTCTGACCCTTGTTGTTCGGTGGGGACAAACACTTTTTGGGCTTAAAAATTTTTATGTTAAATTTCAATATGTTATTCCAACTGACTAGAATTGTCAGTTTGTTCGGTCTGAGCGAACAAATTTTTCAGTTTGCCTGAAAAGCCTGATGAAAGAGGAAGTGGGTTAAGGGGCTCTGCCCCTTAGGTTAAGGGACTAAGTCCCTTAGGTCAAGGGTTCTGCCCTTGTCAAGGGTCTCTGAACCTTGTTGTTGGGTGGGGACAAACACTTTTCCCCTCTGAAAATTTTTCCCTTAAATTTCAATAGTTTATCTTATGTGTTGATTTTTGCCACATTGTTCGCTTATCCTGAACAAAATTTTCAGAATTCTGGGCTTAGAATTCTGATTTATGAGTTGCCATAATTCCCAAATTCCAAATTCCGAATTCCAATTTCGTTCTCCAAATTGACCGAATCTGACATTGAAGAAGCTATAATAGAAAGAAAAGAAAAAATAGTGGATTATGAGATGATCTGAGCATAAGAGAATGAGAATTTGAGGCTAAAAATTTCTTGACCTAGACTGGAAATAGATGATAAGACCAGGAATATGCAGAAGAGTTTTTATGATGCTGTGTAAGAGGGAGAAAGTCTCGGAGGGGTTTTCTTCAAAGCTAGAAGGTTCCGCATTGATTGGTAGGGGTTGGCTTTCTGCCTGATTTTAGTTTTATAGATGATTAAACAAAGATTCAGGAGCTGAGACTTGACAAAAATAGAGATTTTTCCCTAAAATGGAAAATGAGGTGGGAGGATGAACAAAAAAGAAAAAATTATGGTTTCATTATGGTCTCTAATAAAAAAAGAGGTGAGACAATGAAAAATAATGTGTTTCAAAAACGGTCTTTAATTTTTGCCTTGTTCCTAACATTTCTAGCGTTTTATTTGTTCAATCAAGCAACCGCAAGTACTCCAACCAATATACAATGCCAAAAGTGGGATGATGCTTTTCTAACAATTTTTTACGGGTCTTTGCTAGGGATTATTTTAGCTGTTGTCGGCTTTGGATTTGTTGCCGGATTGCTGGCTGACAGGTCTTGGTTCCTTGCTAAACATCCCTATTTGCGAATTTTCCTGGTTGCCCTGGCTGTTTTTGCGCTTGGCACTCTTGTGGTAATTGGGGGCCCATTAACGGGGCTATGGTTTTTAAACATTGATCGCTCTTACTTTTACGATTGTGGCAATGCTAAATTTGATGCACCAGGCATTTTCGGAGTGATCGGGAAGGGTGTAGTGGTTATCAGTATTTGGCCGGTACTGATATTGTTATTTGTTGCCGGTGCAGGTATCGGCGGAGTCATTACTCTGATTGTTATAGAAATAATCAAATCAGTTTGGGGTTTAAAAGCGCAAGCTAAAGGCTGAATCAAAATAAAGAAAGAGGATGTAAAATGAACTGGATAGTAGGCATTGGCGGAACTGGTCAGATGGTTCTTCATTATTATTTACAGCTTTACCTTTTAGGCATAATTAAAGAACCTTTTAAGGCAATAGTTATTGACACCGACGACATTTTGCCCAGTATCAAACTGTTGCAGGTTTTTTTTGAGAACCTGCAATACGGCGCGAAAGGCGTTACTTTAGGCGGGTCCTATCCTCAAATTGACCTCATCAAGGTGCCTTTGCCTGAGGGTAATGTGTTCAGGGTTTTGACCGGAAGGGAAATGACTTCTGATAAGACATCGCCTCACCCGGTGCAAGCGTTTTTCTCGGAGAATGCCCTAAGACAAGATACCGGAAAAGGCTTGTATGCAATGCCTGCCCTGTCCTCTACCATTTCTAGAGATGAGATTTTTAACCATCCCTCTCTTAAGTACCCCCCCGATAAAGTGCTTATTTGCGGCTCAGTGATAGGTGGAACTGGCGGAGGATTGATAGCCCCGGTTGCAAATGCGATTAAGAAGAATAAAGAAAGCGGCACTATACAAATTCGGGCAGTGCTTTTTAAGGAATATTTTAAAGCCGATGAACATTTAATCAATCGGGGACGTCTGTTATCCAATCAGGAGTTAATTTTGCGCTCTCTTGAAGATTCTGATCTCTTTCACAGTTATTGCCTAATAGAAGGGAATAGAGAGTATTTGGAGGAGCGCAATACCCAGGTAGAGAAAAAAGCACAAAACATTTCCTGGCAAACATCACACCCATACTGGGATGGAGTAAAGGCTTTAAAATATCTGACAGGGGACAATGTCAAACCCAAAGGCAGTAAATTTGACGAGGAGAGCATTCCCATAAATGTAGTTAAAAAAGATACAGATTCTATCAATGATAACTATGCGATCAACAAGCGGGACAAGACACTTCAAATGCTAAAGTGTATGGTAGATAACGAGGTGCTGATACGAATGAAAGCAGAGCCTTTTGTTAATAGAGTCTGGGGGAAAGGGTTAACGACTATGGTCAGCCATTTCTGGAGTATTGCTAAGGAACAAGAGCCAAACAATTCTGCAAACTTTCCTGAAAAATTGCAGGACCAGTTAAGACGCTGGTGGAAAGGGGAAGGAGATAAGCGGGGGCTGGAGAGTGTGTTTCCTCATCCTGCATCTTCCCCCCGGATCAGCCCTTCGGATTTTAGAATAGGCATTACTTGGCCTTCAGACAAAAAGAATCTTGACAAAAATCAATTCAAAGGTGGAATTGATACAATCGCCAGTAAATCCGCCAGTATAATTTTGTACTGGGCACTTAGAGGAACTAAGGAAGGAGGTTAAAATGAAAAGTAGCCAATCCTGGGTAGACCTGGATATATTTCCAGAGTCAATCCCGCATTTGCTTCACTGGGATTTAGCTTATTTCTGGATTCTGGAGAAAAAAAATCTGAAGCCAAAGACATGGAATACGAAAATAGAAGCATGGCGTTATTTAGTTAAATTATTATTTCTGGGGAAATTAGATATTAAAAAGGAAAATATAGAAGAGTTTACCCAAAGATATACAGGTATTTATGGAATTAACGATGTGTCCTGGGTTTGCATTCAAGGAATACCTATTGGCGTGTTAAGTCCCACGGTTTTGGTCAGGCCATTACCAGATTTTAAAGATAACGAATTAAAGCAATGGCAAGAGAAAATATCTATCTCCTCTAAAGAAGAAGATGAATTTTATTATTTGATTTCTAAAGCTGTGGAGTCTATAAAAAATAAGTTTAAAGGCGAATCTGAATCTTTTGGCTCTCGTCTTGCTAATATTTTAGAGCAAGAATTTAACTCCGATAAAAAACAGCCTCCTCGCGTTGAACATACTTACCAATTTCAAATTCTCACCAGAATTGACTGGGTAGGGGACAAGAATGCAGGGGACAAGAATGCAGAGCCCCCCCTCATTCAATCAATTGACCTTTTGATAAAAGGGGAGGGCTTGAAAATTTTTGTTCCCCGTTGTAAGGGGAATAAATGCCTATCCATCCTAACGCAGGAGGAGAATAGTGATCCAATAGATGTAGATAGCGATGTTGTTAAAATAAAATGTAGTAAATGCACGACAGAAAATGAGATTCCATTATCAGATTTCCTTATCTGGAACAAAAAGGACAGCAAAGTAGTCGTCGTATGGGAAGAAATCTGGCATACAGCTCCACCTGCTAAAGGTTCTCCTCCTAGACCGAAAATTCAGAATGATATAATTGAATTTGACTGGAAAGAAGAACACCTGGACGGAGAAAAAAAGAAAAAGTATCTTAAACTCCGATTTAAAGATAAAAAAGTATCCGCGCATAAAATTGATGAAATTTTCTTTAGTAAGATTATCGTTCCTGGTGAGTTAAAAGATTTTAACGGATTACCATTTAAGATAGAGTGGCGAGATGCTATTAAAAATTTGGATGACATCCAACAGCCAAATAAGGGTCAAGATACTGAAAAAGATAATGAAATTATATTCCCAAACATTAAAATTGAAGGCTATCCTGAGTCTATTACAAAAACTTTTACCAGCTTTAGCCAGATTAAGGAGAAAGGGCTGTCAGCAGGTATTTATCCAGACCCAGAATATGTTCCTGAAAATTGGAAATGGTATAGAATATTTCTCCACGGTCAAAAGTCTAACAAGTACCGGATTGATTTGCAAGATGAAAAAATTGAGATTTTGCCATATCTGGTGGAGGTTAAAAATAATCCTCAGTCCTTCTCTATTACATCTGTTTCAGATAAGGATCGCGGTGTAACTTATTATGCAAAGCCGTCCCATAAAATAAAAATTGAAGGAGGGACATGCAGTATTGGTGTTGATTTTGGAACTACTAATTCAATCCTTTATTTCAGACTACCTGACGAAAGCACGGATAATTGCCTTAAGCCATCAGAGCTTGGTTCTATTGTGAAATGGCTGGCAGAATCAAAGGAATCTTATAAAAATTTTACAATTTGTAGCTTTTTACCCTCTTCTCGGTATGGAGAAGAAGAGTGGACAGATAAGCATATCATTCCTTCTGCGCTCTGGGAGTTGAAAAATAATCAACATATTATTCGCTGGTGGGGCGAAGAACCTCCTGAGCCTGATGTCAAGCCTTTATCTCAATTTAAGTGGGGCACAAACACCTATTCTGTTGAATGTCAAAAAAGTTATTTGAAAGAAATATTACTTTTGTCTTTCCCTTTAATTTTGAAAAAAGCTAAGGAAAATAATAAAGCTATTAAAGACTTTCGTATGGGAATCGCTTATCCCCTTGCTTTTGGTCACAACCAGCGCCAAAAAATGGAAAGAATCCTGAAGGAATTTGAAAAAGAATTAAAGGAAAACACAGGATTTGACTTTAAATGGGTTAAAATCAATGAATCCAGCGCCTGTGTCAGGGGGTTTGGCAAACCCAATCCAGGGGATACCTTCTTGATAGCTGATCTTGGCGGAGGCACGATGGATGTAGCCTTGTTTACAATTACAAATAGCTCTGAAGAAAATATGCATCAGATTGGCTCAGTTAAATTTGGCGGCGAAAAATTTCTAGAAATACTTGCCACCAAAAAGCAAACCGATGCCGAGGAAGTTCAAAAGTTCCAATGGGAACTGAGGGATTTAATTGTAAGAGGTGAATGCTCTAAAAAATATGGAAATGATTCATCAGCGGGAAAACTTAGAGATGCATTCATTTATCTTATCATGGAATTTTTGCGAACAATGGTTGAAGCGCATCTTGTAGAAAACCGCGGGGGAAAAATTAATCTTGTGCTGGTAGGAAATGGATGGCATTTGGTTGAAAGTTTCTCTGACACCTCTAAAAAAGGACCAGTTATGGTTTTTAATGACTATTTTGACCTGATTAAAGAGCGGTTAGGTATTGACGAATTAAATTTATTTCGGAACGACCCTTTACCCAACCTTCCCAGCTCAAAGCACCTTGTAGCGAAAGGTGCTCTGGAAACAGCTGTAAAAGAGGAATCCCAAGATATGATAAACAAAATTGATTCAGATTTATCAAAGCTTCCAGCAGGCAGACAACTAAAATTTTTAAGGTCTGGGCAAGAGCCCGCGATAACTATTGAATGGTATCAGATGGTTGGAGGTGGGGAGAAGAATAAATTTAATGATTGTACTCAGGAAGAATTGGTTAATGGCGGCATTGATTTTTACTTTGACCAGATGCCCCCATTTAAAAAATCCTGGAAGAAATTTCTATTAACAACAGCCTTCAACAAACAGGAAGATATTCCTCATCCCTCGCCCATGCGGCTTAGAAGCATGATATGTGATTCTATAGATACTTCACAACCAATAACACTTCGCAAAGGACCGCTTCAAATTATTCTGGAGACATTTTGGTCTGAAGAGCTGAAAAAACAGTAAGGAGGAAGTAATATGTCTAAACAGGTCTGGCTTGTCTTGGGAGTGCTTGTTTTGAGCGCAGGAATCATAATGTCATGCCGACAGCGTGAACGTCGTAGCGGTTCAGACACCTGTGATAAAATTCCTGCCTTAAATGACTGTTCAAAAAATACGGTTTTCATAAATAAACCCGTTCCTTTTTGCTGGCAACAAGCCCCCCAGATTAGAACTGGAAATGTTCAAATTTTGGTAGATGCTTCAGGTTCTATGAATGGTTTAAAGCACACCATCACACCTCTGGTAAACTGGCTTCAACATGGTATTAAAAGAATAGATGGACCTACCATGAGTATGCAGAATTTTAGACTTTGTTTATTCAACAAACAAATAGGGATTAGTCGCTGTATTACTCAATTTGGTCAGCCTATGTCTCAATACTTCGCTTCCGCGGACACCAATCTTCATGAGGCAATATTATCTGCCAATGATTATGAGCTTACTTTAATTTTAACAGATGGGGTAGCGGCGATGGGGGCCACTGGAAGGGGAAGTTGCACAATGGGGGTTGACCCGGCCTGTATAGCTCAGTCTTTGCAAAATGCATTGCACCCTCTCGGAACAGCAAAAGAGGTCGCGGACCGCGGGCTCTGGATAATTCCAATTCTTGCCATCTATGATGGATTGTTTTTTACAGAAACTATTGCCCCGGCAAACTTCAACACAGCGCAAACCATTCAGAATGTCTACACAGATTTTGGATTAAGCCAAGAAGATGTCATTGTCCATAGCCCTCAGAATGATAGTCATGGTCAGCTTAAATTTGTATATAATGGACCGCGAATTATGCTCCTCATCGTAATCGCTCGCTGGTCAGATATGGGTAGAGCCGCGGTTCAGGCTTTATGGGAGCAAACGGCTTTAGATGGTATTCAACAGGTTAGTCAGAAAAAGGGCTTCCGTTCCGGGATTGCCGTCCTTTCTCCCATTATTGAGATTTATCCCGGATTTTTAAACCCGGTCCAGTGGGAAAAATTAGAAGAGCCGCAGGGCCCCAAAGAAATATGTGGAACTATGGATGTGTTTTTTAATCCAGATCCAAATAAATCTTCTATCAGGCTGGATTGCACAGATACTTCCGGGCAAGAGATACGGCACTTGACAGGTGTGAGCCAATCAGCTCGTCAAACCGGCGGGTGTATACAAATACTAAATGTGCCTGCATTCAATTTCAAGCTGGAACCAGTTGCAGGAGATGATTCTGATCTAAAATCTTTATTAAAGGTTTATGAATGTGAAAATGCTCCCGAAATAGGATTTCTTTATAATGATCTACGATTACATTTAACCTGTGATATGAAAGATCAAACCCGGTTAAGAACTTGCGAAACTAACCCAATCTCTCTTCAGTGGAGAGCTTATGCAAATTATCAAGAGGCTTTCAATTGTCTGGACTCCAGTGATTGCTCAAATATAGGTCCCAGATGGGTCAGAGATTTATCAACTATTAATCCTGCTATGGAACCCCAGCGAATTTTTGCGCTTTCAGAGACGATCAAGGAGTTTTATCGGATTATTCAACAAGACCAAAGAGGTAAAAATTTATCTAACCTTGAAATCTGTCATGGAAAGAAATAAAAATGCAAGAAATTGAAATTATAGATTTTTTTAGAAACTTTGTTATCCAGAGGCTCGCCCATTCCCATTAGAAAGGAGAGAAGTTGAAAAAAATTTTTAAGGAAAAATACGCGTTGATTTTGTTTGTGATGTCTTTGTGTCTTTCTTTCCTTGTTCTATTGGTAAATTGGATTAAACTTTCAGAGCAATTTGGATCGGTTTTTTGGGACCTTTTCAATCGTTATTTAACCCAGGGCTTTCCATTTTTCTGTTTGCATGTAATTGTAATCTTAATTATTATTTTTAAATCTTTCAAAGAAATTAATAATGAAATCAAAGATATAGAAAAGTTTGAAAAATCGCCTGACAACGAAGAGCGGTCTTCAAATAAGCAGAAAGGGAAAACCGCTAAACTTTTATATGAATTTGTGGCAGAAAGTGAAAAGCTGGGCAAATTAGGGTTTTTTGTCCCCATGACTGACTATTCAGACCGAATTGACTCTATAGCTGATGGAATAGTAGGGGAACTCCACGATCGGGTCAATCTTCTGCTGGTGGTAGGAATTGCAGGAACTATGTTTGGAGTCTTTGAATTTGTCATTACTAGTACTATAGCAGGTATGAATATAGAGAAACTCAGTGAACTCCTGCTGACAAGTATGGGAAAGGCTTTCCCCGTTGGTTTTATGGGGCTGATACTAATGTTTGTCTTTCAACTCCTGGCTAGCCGCAAGGAAGGGGTTTTTCGGGAGAAGTTAGCTAATGCAACAAGCACAGCAATTCAAAAGAGGAGCGAGTCAAGCAAACAAAGGACCGAGCCTGTCAAACAAATTATGAAGGATTTACAAACCTCTATAGAACCTCTTAAGAATTTACAAGCCACTCTTGGCGAGACTATCCAGCCGGTCGTAGAAAAGTTCGGAGAACAATTAAAAGAATCTCTTAAATCAATAGAAGAACAGTCCAAAAACTTGCAAGGTATAATGTCTACTATTACTGACCTTATCAATGGAATCAAGGGCAGTACCGACAATTTGGAGGCTTTACTTAAAGATGCTCCTCAGGTTATCCAGCAAACAATTAAACTGCAGGAGAAACAGCAAGAAGCTGTCAATGAATTTCAGAAAAATCTGGAAAAGGCAAAAGAAACAATGGTTAACATGAACAACGCTTCCCAAGCTTTGCAACAGCTTCCACAAAATATTTCCAGTGAAATGAAGACTGTTTTTGAAAACCTGAGCCAGGGGCTTTCTGACTCATGGGAAAAGATGTCCGAAAAATGTCTAAGTGATATGTCTAATGAATATTCTCAATTTGCTTATGAGTTGAAACAAAGCGCAAAAAATATTGAAGATACATTTAAGAACTCTATAGAGAGCATAAAAAGCAGGACAGCAGATTTTTTTGGATCTCTTGATGATACAAAAGCCCTTATTGACAACTTTAAGAAATACATAGATAGCTCGTTTTTACCCAGCGTTAATGAACTCCAGAATGAAGCTATTTCCTGGCTTGAAAAGCTTAAACAAGCCCAGGCTTCAATTCAAGATACTCTTGAAAAAGCTAGAGATATTCTTGAAAAGGTTAGACCAGAAGCGAGCAAGGACCTTCATCGCCTGATTGAGCAAAGTATTACAGAATTAAAAGATGAACATGAAACTATTAAAAAGCTTCAAAGCCTGATTCCTTCTGCTCATAATATATTAGAACAAATTAAGGAAACTACTAAGACCTTAACAAAAATTCAAACTGAAATCAGAGAACTACCTCTAAGGCGGATTGTTAAAGGTTATATCTCAAAGGGAGATAGGCATGCCTAGTCGCTTAAATCCCTGGCCCAGCTTTGTAGACCTGTTTTCCGCTCTTCTTGTAGCTTTTTTTGCAGGTTTTATTATGCTTTCCTCTAGCTATAAACAAGAACACGAGGAAAAAGAAAGGGTAAAAGGAGAGATAACTAAAATAAGGCAGGAGGCGAATAAAATTACCGAAAAACTACATAAATCCTTAGAGGGGTCAGGCTTAAAAGGCAAAGTTAGTCCATGCGGCGAAGATACTTGTATTCATCTGGATATACATTTTATAACCGATGAAGATAAAATTTATAGCCAAGATGAAATAAATGCAATTAAAGATATATGCGCAATCATAAAGCAAGGTTTGGATCATCTTCCTCCAGATCAGAGAAAAGATGTTGAAATTGTTATTGAAGGACACACTGATAATAAACAAATATCTGCTAGCTACGGTGATAGAGCTCAATATTTATATAATTGGAACCTCAGCGCTCAAAGAGCTACTTCAGTATTATATGAATTCCGAAACTGTGGATTGCAACCTCCAGATTACCAGATTGTAGCTATTGGCTATGCAGATTCTGTGCCTTTATGCAAGGAAGATAATGAGGAATGTAATAAACAAAACCGTAGAACAACCCTTCGTCTCCGTGTTGATACCCACAGAATTGAAGAACGACTAAGCCAAAATAAAAATTAAATTTAGTATTTATTTTAAAGATATGTATAACTAACCTTCTTCCCTAACAGAAATGTATTAGGTATTATTAAATGGAAGGGTTGGGAAGGATCTGAAGTGGAAGAGAAAATTCTGGAGCTGTCCATAAATAATCCTATGTGGGGCTGTGTTCGGCTCTAAAACCAGTTGCGATTGATAGGCGTCTCTGTTTTCAGACCAGCCATCCAGAAGATAAAATTTTGATTAAGCATGGGATGGGGAGTAAATATCAACGGTTATTGAAGCTGGATGAGCTAGCCCTGAACAAGGAGATTGAATTAACACCTGCCCAAAGGAGAGGCATATTGAGAGTTCAAAGCCTGGGGAGCTTCTTGGTCAGGACACCTTCTATGATTTTGGACTTAAGGTCAATGCGCTCCTTACTGACAATGGGAGAGAATTTTGCGGAAGAGAATATCATCCCTATGGCCTCACCAGGGATATCGCAACCGAGGAAAAAGACAGTTTGACACTATAAAGGAGTTTGTGGAAAATGTCAGGAAAGAAGGTTGGTCTTACAAAAGATAATATGCCTGGACTGGATGAGATAGAGTTGGACCCGATTTATCTATCGGATGAGGAGAAGAGGATTATTGATGAGCAGTTAGCAGGCGCGCAGGGAAGGGATTTGGAGCCTTTGATTGCTGACTATGTGCGCGCCATCAATAAATTTCCATTCATCTCAACAATCCGCAGTTGTGAGGGACACGGATTTCCGGGTCATATTTCCTTTCGGTTCAAACAGGGCTGGCACGAGAGGTTTATGGAAACCGGGATCAAGCCATTGATTGAGAAGAGCCTGTGTCATATATACCTTGAGGTTGGCACCTGGCTAAAAACCCGGACAGGACTTTACTTCCGCTGGAACGCAAGATTCAGGGAGGATAAACGGGACGAATTTTTCAAGGAGTTTATAGAATGGCTCAAGCAAGAATCCAGCTCTGGTGTTTAAGCAGAATGAACAACTCGCTCAAAAAAGCCTTTTTTAAAGATCATCATAAAATCAATCACTTATCATTTTTTAGGGAAAAGTGTTCGTCCCCACCGAACAAGGTCGCAGACCTTGACAAGGGCAGAGCCCCTTAACCCAAGGGTTTTCACCCTTGACCCGAGTTTTTAAAAAAAAGACAGGCTAGCCTGTTCGGTACCCCCGAACAAACTGACAATTCTAGTCAGTTGGAATAACATATTGAAATTTAACATAAAAATTTTTAAGCCCAAAAAGTGTTTGTCCCCTCCGAACAACAAGGGTCAGAGACCCTTGACCCAATCCTTTTTACCTTAAATATCAAAGTGTTAGTCACCAAAAGATCTGTTCCGCCAGGATGAACAACAAGGGTCAGAGCCCCTTGACCCGGTTCTTTTTCTTAAAATAATCAATGCGTTATGCCGATTATTAGAAACACCCTGAATTTAATTATCTGAATAATAAGACTGAATGGAAGGAATTTGCAATTAAATCAATAAGTTAAACTGGGTTGGGGCGCTATTTTCTGCTGGGACAAAATACATATATATGGGAGGGCGAGATGATTTTTTTAAGCTGTTCGGTGGTTGGGAACAGGAAGTTTGTGTGCGGTGCGGTTTAAAAAAATTGGTCAAGGTCTGGAATCTTGGGAGTGAAGAAAGGAGAAAGAATGCTTGGAATCGGGAAATGGAAGAAGCGAGCAAAGGAGCTTGAGCTTGCGTTGAGGAAGTCTCAGGAGTACATCACGGACATTTTGAGCTACAGGGCTGGAGAGAAGTCGCAGAGTTTGTCTGGCTCTCCGAATCCATATGACACAAGGGAAAGCCTGGTTGCGGAGCTTGTTCGGAAGTATAAGGGCTATGCGCGCTGGGGGAATCAGCTGATCCAGAGGATAGTTGACACAAGAGCGGCGTTCACAATGGCAGGTGGTCTTAAGGCAGTATCCAGAAATTCAGGAGAGAATTTAGAGGAGCTTAAATTTATTCGGTCTTTTATAGAGTTAAACGAGCTGGATGGTCAATTTGGACAGCAGTTAGCTGTAGAGAAGGAGCTTGAGGGACAGGTTTTACTGGCGCTTGAGTGGGATGATGATGTTGAGAATGTGCGCGTGAAATTCATTTCCTGGAACGACACTCATTACGAGGTTCATTATGAGGATGATTTTTACCATCGCATAGAGCTGATTAGTTATAAGGACTCTGATGGGTATGATGTTGAGATTCCAAGAGAGAGCGCGGTTTTCATCAAGTTCAATTCCCGGATAAATTCGCGGGAGGGTGTTCCGACCTTGAGCGGGCTTCTGGTAGAGGCAGAGGATATAGACCGGGCATTGCGCGACTGGCGGAGGTTGAATCAGTATTTTGCGTCTCCCACTCCATATTTTCGGACACAGGATTTGCAGGAGGCAAAGGAGCTTTACGAGCAGTTATTGGGTCCTGGTGTTAACTGGAGAATCGGCAAGGTTTTTGCTGGTCCTGCTGAATTTTCTTTAGTTGAGATGAGCGGTGCAGGCGCGGAGAGCATACGGCAGGAGATAGAGACCAAGCTTAAGATTCTAGCAGGGGGCTCAGGTGTTCCTGTTCAATTTCTAGGTTTTCCGGAGTTTATGAGCAATCGCGCGACTGCAGAGAACACAATGGAGCCTGTTGCTCTTGTTTCCATCAGCGAGCAGAGGAGCTGGCTTCGTGGCTTCAAGGAGCTTTTTGACAAGGCGATTGTGCTCAGGAATCAAATGGTCTCTCCATTGAAATCTCGTCTTTTAACCGGAGTTATAGAGCCAAGGATGACTTTCATCACTCAGGCTCAGGTTGATAGATTGATCCAGATTTACTATCCGCTGTGGCAGGCTGGGGGGATAAATTTGAAGACCTTGCTGGGGCTTTTGCCGGACATTGACCCAGAGCAGGAGCAGGAGCAGATGGATAAGGCTGAAGAGGGCATTGAGGGGCTGGATGAGGGGTCTTCTGAGGAAAGCGAGAAAGGAGCGGATGATGAGAGGGAATAGGCTGGTCTTGAAAAGCGGGAAGATTCAAGAGATGAGTGCGGCTCAGGTTGAGGAGCTTATAGGGAGGGAGCAATACCATCTGATTAAGAAGCGAGATGCTCATCCGTTTTTTGTGGAGCTGTTGGTTGCGCACGAGGGGGTTAGCAGGGGGAAAATTCTGAATGGGTGCTTGAATGGGTCAGCGAGGAAATTCTGGAGTGCGGAGCGGATTCAGGAGCTTGTTTCAAAGCTGTCGCGAGGTAGGGTGCCGGTTTATTTGTTTCACAATTCGGACAATAAGCCGAGGCAAAGGGTTGGAGAGATTTTGAGTGCGTATGCTGGAAAGATTCAAGGTGCGGTTTCAGCGCTTGCGCTCGGGTATATCTGGGACGGGCAGGTAAAGGAGAAGATTAAGAAAGGGGAGCTGGACACCTGCAGTCTGGAGGCTGAGCTTGTTTTTGAGGAGAGAAAAGTGGAGAGGGGTGTTGGTGCGCCTGGAATTTATGACTGGATTGTTAATGCGATTGAGAAGGTTAGCGGAGTGGCGCTTGGGTCAAGGGGAGTTGCAAAGCCTGGATTTGCAGGCGCATCTGTTCTGGCTCAGGTAGAGGAATTTGAGAGTGATTTGAATGTGAATAGTTCTGAACTTGAGCAGAGGCTCAGGGAAAAGGAGCAGGAGCTGGCAGACCTAAAAGAGGAGCTAGCTGGGTATAAGAAGGAGCGAGAGAACGCGGAGCGGAGGCAGAGGTTTAAGGAGATTCTGGAGCGGAATTTGAGAGGTCGGAATTTGAGGAGAGAGGAGGAGAGGCATTTAGAGGATGAGGTAGGGGAGAGGATAGAGCTGAAGGATATTGGTCTGGAGGAATTAGAGGATGCGGTTAAGGAGGAGATGGATAAGGAGCTCATCCGTCTTGCTGAGTTGAAGAGGGCGTATCAGAGGGCAGAAGGTGTCAAGGTTGCTCTTGAGAAGGAGAAGCATAAGAGCGGGAATCCATTGATTCCTGGAGAAGAGTAAATTTTCAAAAGGAGGTAAGCAATGGTTTTAGAAACAGGATTGAAACTCAGGACCAAGCTGGAAAGTGCGAAGAGCTTGAAGGCAGAGACTGGAGAGGGAGAGAGCTATAGCGCGGGCGAGATGATCAAGGTTAATGACACTATCGGGATTGTTGTTGAGGATGCTGGGGAGAACTCTGAGTTTGTGCTTGTGTATGAGGCTGAGAAGGTAATTGCGCCAAAAGCCACAGGACAGGGGGTCAGCTTTTCTGCTGGGGATAATGTTTATTATGACGCAAACGCGAAGAAGGTCACGAACAGCGCGAGCGGGAACACGCTTTGTGGCAAGGCGCTGGAATCAGCAGGGGACAATGATGATGAGGTTCTGATGGACCTGATGGTTCTGGCGTGATTTTTTAAGGAGGAGGAGAGATGTTGAGAGATAAAATGATTTCAGATTGGGCAAAGGTTGAGTTGAACAGCTCTCGGGGTCAGAGGCAATTTTTAGAGGCAGTGGAGCATTTTCTTAGGAAGCCTGAGCGGCTTGCTCGGAGGATAAGGGCAAAGGCTCAGGAGTTCACGGTTGCATCTGATTTTCCGCAGAATGCGGTTGATGCTATTGCGAAGTTTCATCAGATTGACGAGCCAGACCTTGGCTGGGAGCAGGTTTTTGAAGTGATTGACTTCACTCAGAGCAATAAAAACGGGTTTGAGATTCTGGATGTAGGTTCGGGGCTTTCTTTCCGGGCAATCAAGCCTGGAGAAAAGGCAGAGGTGTATAAGGTATCTGGCGAAGTTATTCAGGTGAGTTTTGACCTTTATGGCGGGGCGCTCGGGTGGTCAAAGGTATGGTTTGACGACCAGGAGTACTGGAAGATTGAGGACACTGCGAGAGAGTTTCGGGCAAAATGGTATGCGAACAAGGCGCAGGCGCATTATGACCTTTTGAGCGCAAGCAGGCCGGACAATGATGTTTCCTGGCAGGGCTCTGCAAATGACACTAAAGCTGTGCGGGACGCAGAGACCATCAATTACGCCTGTGCGGAGATTCTGAGCGACCTTTCAGGGCTGGGATATGAAGTCAGCCCTAGCGCAGGCTTTGTCATAGTTGCCCCGGTTCAACTCTGGGCAAGGCTAAGAAACGCTTTGAACATCTCGGCGCAGAATAACTCTGAGAGCCAGATCAATTTCAATGTAAGCCTGGCAGTGACCACAAGGCTAAAGAACCAGGGGCTCACTCAGGCGGACACTACTCATTATCTGGTTTGTCTTCCTGGCAGAAAGCTCAAGAGCGGTCTCAGGATGGACCTGACCATTTTGAGCGAGCCGGACATACTTGCTTATGCTGAGACAGTTGCTGGATGGGGAAGATACGGCGCGGCGGTTGGAGAAGTTAAGCAATTAAGGCGTTGCGCTATTTCCTGAGTTTGGTCTGCAGGGGCGGCTTTTTGGTCGCCCCTGCAATTGAATCAAGAGAGAGAAAAATGAAAAGAACCATAGTTTTGGTTGACCATCAAACAGGAAAGAAGTTTAGGATTATCATTGACCCGAAGCCATCGTGTCAGGATTGTGGCTTATCCGGGTCAGGGCTTCAGGAGACTCCGTTTGCAATGGGCTTGAGAGAAAGTTTTGACCGGGAACTGAAACAACTACGAGTCATCTGCGCGAGATGTGGAAAAGAACTTGGCGTTTATCCCGCGGTGGAGGTCTGAGATGTCGGGTCTGGAGAAATTTATTCAATACGCTGATGCGGTTCTTGAGCCAGGAGAGGAGCTGGAGGTTTTTGATGGCGGGAATAAAATTCGGCTAAAGCCTATTCCGGGGTCTCTTTGCCTGCTCTGTCACTTTGACAGCGAGATCGGCGCCAATTTATTTTCAGGGGTCAAGGAGGAGATATCTCAGGGCAAAGGGATAGGTTACGGAACAGTATATTTTGATACCGGTATAATTTCTCCTCCTAAATTTGGAAACGCCAGTTATTTTCAATATGGTCTTATAGGTGGTGGCGGTGTAATGTTTGCTCCTGAGGTTTTGTTTAATGCGGACAGATTAACCATAGACTACTGGTATAAAACTGATTCTGGGGTATGCGTAAATGAAATTGTGAGCCGGTGGGGTGTTCAGAATATCTGGTCGCTCTGGCATGATACCACTCATTTGCGCTTCTCCATTGTCACGAGTGATGGAGAGTTTAATTTTATCGCTCTTGACACAGTGATTCCAGGGGAGTGGCATCATCATCGGGTATCTTTTAATGTCCAGACTGGCGCTGTGAAAATGTTTGTGGACGGAATTCGGGTTGGTTTTGAGGATGTGTTTACCGGCACTCTTCTTCCAGAAAATTCCAGCGAGCAGAATCAGCAATGGATTCTAGCGCTCAATAATCCGAACGCTTTCCGAGCGAGCTGGCTGGATGAATTGAGGATTTTTAAGGAGTATATGCCAGATGAGTTCACTCCGCCCACAGAGGCGACCAAGCCTTTTAGCCAGAATACTCCCAGGGCAAAACTCAGCCTGGACAGCGGGTTTAATAATGCCAGATGGTTCTTGAGTGAACTAGGTTTTCTGGATGAAACCGATTTTTTAAACCAGGGGCTTAAATTAAGAATTGACTCGGACAATGACAATTCTCCGAATTTCACTGGCGATTTGCTCAGCCTGGACTATGTGCGCGGTATGCCTCCACGCGTTGGCAGATACCTTCATCTGGAATTTAGCTTCATCTCGGACGGAGACACGCAGAGGGTTCTTTATCCGGGAAGGATTGTAGTTAAACCGCAAAGCCAGATTTTGATTCGCCAGGAGCCGGAGATACTCCGGAGGTTTTAAGGAGGAACTATGAGCTCTATTCCGAAATATGTTCAAGGAGACTTTGGAAGATTTGACTTCCGTATTTCTGATGGGCTTGGCTCGTATCTGGAGCCGGACTGGGATGACCCGTATTTGAAAGTGGAATTTTATGATGGTCAGGGTGTGCTGAGATTCACTTCCACAAAGACCAGCAATCCAGGGCTTGGGGTCAGCGAGGATGCTTCTGGCAAATTTATTTTTGTGCAAGGCATAGGTCTTTCTGAGTTTGCGCCTGGAATATGCGATGCGCGTATTTACTGTAAGGTGAATGGCTCAGAGGTTCTGCCTTATCCTACAATTATTCCAGCGTTTCAGGTGATATCTGGCACAGGTGCTGAGCCGGTTTATACCACGGTGGAAAAGGTTAAAAGCGAGCTTCCAGACGATATTCCGGATCAACTCACAGACCTGGTCATTGAGCAATACATTTATGACGCAAGCAGGAGGATTGACGCTTTTCTTTATGGGTTTTACGCAGTGCCTTTTCCGGGCATAGAGGAGAGCCCGCAGACACCAGCTTTAATTGAGAGAATCTGTAGAAGGCTTGCGGTTTCAGATGCGTTGATTTTTCTTGGCACATTCAACCAGATGGAGTTAAATCCTGCTTCTGAACAAAGAATGATTGAGGAGCTTGAGCGCTTGCGAAAAGGGGATTTACAAATTCCGGGTTATGATGGTCCTCTTTCGGTTTATCAGGGCTGGATTTATCAGGAGGACTATCCGGGAGAGGTTCTGGATTTATAAAGGAGCGCGAGATGTCACTGGCGGATGGAGATTATTTGATTGTTGCGGAGAAAGTGGTGGAAACCCTGATGGCGGACACTGGGGATGGAGGTTTGAGGGAAGAGCCAAAGCCTCCTGTGAAAACCATTGAGCCGAGGATACGGAAGGAAGCCAAGCTCTATTCCAAATATGAACTGCCTTTGATCGGAGTGGAGGTTGTGCGGAAGAGAGAAGAGCCATCAGGTTCAAGCCAGTTGGTGGATAAAATTTTTGAAATTGAGTTTTTGATTCTGTGTCGGGGAGGGGACAGGGAGATAGAGTCTGAGCGGGCAAAGAGGATCGCGGGGAGGCTGGAGAAGGTTTTAAGGGAGCAGAATCTTGCGGAAAAACAATTTTCTGGTCTGGCAGGTTTAATTGATGCGAGTCAGGGTGTGCTTTTATCGCGAGTGAAGGAGAGCGGTTTTGAAAGCAGGTTTTTTGAGGATGCCAGCGGAAAGAACCCGGAGGTATCAGCAATGGTCTTTGCGGAGATTATTGTTCCGTGCAGTATGGTTTTGTGAGACAAATTACAACAATTTTTTTCAGGGGCAAATGCAGACATGGAGGTTTTAAATAATGGCAAAGAATTTTCTGGAGCAGTTTGGGAAAATCGCGTTATTTCGGGAAAAGGAGCAAGCTCCTGGGGAACCGCAGACGAATTCCGGGGTGAGTATGGAGTTTGACTTGGGCTCTGGTTTGAACCTTTCAAGGGCAATTGAGGATGACCGAGACCAGATTCGTGGGGTGGAGTTTGCCACGCGCTTGTATTTTGCGGGTCAGAGCGCAAGCGGGAAATTGAGCCAGAGGCGCGCGAAGCCTGATTTTTTGACTCTGACAATGGCGTATTTTCTGGGAGAGGTTATGAGCGAGGAGCTTGGTAGCGGGATATATCAGCACACCATCACAGCTTCCAGCGCTCTTTCTCCAGCCAGCTTCACTTTGCTCCAGCGCAGGGGGAATTCTATTCTGAAAGAAAGATTTGCTGGAAATATGATTGATGGATTTAGTCTGGAGCTTGGAGATAGCTGGGTGGGGTTGAGTGCGGACATAAAAGGGCTCGGGAAGCGAGATGTTAATTACTATCACGAGATTGTGAAAGCTCCGGCTAACTCAACCCAGATCAGTTTGAGCGAGAACGGCATTGAGGGCGCAAATGAGGCTGAGCGGATAGAGAATGTGTTTCGGGTGAGAGCCAGAGATGCTGGTTCTCAGGTATGGAAAGTATGCAAAGTCATCAGCGTTAGCCAGGGCGCTCCTGCACTAATAACTATTGAAGAGCCTGTGGGACAAAGCGAAGAGATGATAGACTTTCATATTGATTATGTCCCGATTGAGCCAGCCTGGTGTGAATTCCCATCAGAGCTTGATGAATCTCCACTTCGGCTTGTGGATGCAAAAGTAATTGTGGACGGATACTTCAATGGCTCTGAGGTTCTTGGGGGAGAGCTTATATCTAACGACCTGTTGAGCTTTTCTATCCAGGGGAGGAATAATCTGGAAATCCGGAAATTAGCTGATGGCTCTAATCAGCTCTGTGCAAGCGATGCTGTTCGCGCGCAAAGAGAGATCAACATTAGACTCTCGGAGCGACTCAGAAACACGATCCGGCAATGGCAGGCAGAGCATCCTGAAACCGAGCAGATAAGCGTTTATTTGAAAATTCGTGGCGCAGAGATAGTTCCGCAAAGTGGTTATTATTTTGGAGCGGATTTAGTTTTTCCAAAATGCGGGATATTGAACTCGGCAATCGCTGTGAATGGCAAATTCCTTGCTCAGGATGGAGACCTTCTGGTGATGGATGATGGAACTTATGGAGGGGTCTGGGTTCGGACCTGGAATCAGGTGAGCAACTATCTCGGATAAGGAGAGAGCGATGCCAATTGAATTAAAAGAGAGACATAGTGTCAGGTTTTTTATTGAAGGTGAGGAAATTGAGGTTTATTTCCGAAAGCCCAATGCCTCAGAGATGGTGAAGTATCTTTCATCCACGCTCTCTGGCAAAGGCGCGGAAGGAATGAGCCAGATGCTTTCTGCAGGAATAGAGCTTGCGCTTTGCTGTATCCTTGGGGTGCGGGAAGGGGACATTGTTTTGATGCAAGGCGAAGATTCACGCGTGTTGATTACAGACCCTGAGCGGAGTGGTTTTGACGAAAACTGGAAGGCTCTTTTGAAAGAGAAATTACCCGGATTGCTTTTGATGCTTGGCAATCATTTAGTCAGGAGTTCTCGCGCGGAGCTTGAGGTTCGGGAAAAAAACTGATGAGGGCTCTGGACTTATTGTTGAGTAAGGACATAGCTGATTGTGATGTATGTTCTGAGAAAAGGAGTTTATATCGGGACTGGACTTGCTCTCATTGTCCGGAATTAAAGCTGGAGTCAATAGGTCCAGAGCTTGTTTCAATGCTGGAATTAAGGCGTCTGCAAATAGCAGGATTTCCTTTTGAGCAAAACCAGCTTGATTATGAGAGTTGGATTTTGCTTTCCGCGCTTAATGAGCGGATTGATAGGGAGCAAAGAAAAAATGAGACCAGGAGGGTTTATGAATAATTACCGGGAAAAAGATTCTGAGGAGTTTCTGGACCAGCTTCGCAGATATAAAAATGAGGAGTTAAAAATTGTAGCAGAGGCAGAGGCGCAGAGGTATGAGCTTGAAAAGCAATACTCGGAGCTAACGCGCAGGTTAAAGGAGCAGAATCTTATGGCTGAGCTTAAGGCATATCAATCCTCGGTTTCTTCTGTTGCAAAGCTGGTGGGAGCAGGGATAAAGGAGCAGGCTTTGATTATGATCCCGTTTGAGATAGCTGAGGCGACCAAAGAAATGGCTGATTTTTTTGCTACCAAAGACCCGAGTCATCTCGCGGCAAGCCTCAAGCACGCTCTGGCTGTCAAGCAGTATGCGGATGCGGCAAAGACCTCAGCGCCATCCAGCAGTGGCGGAGCATCAGGAGGCTCAGCAAGCGCTCCGAGCGCGGAACCAGAACGCGGCCAGCCAGAGCATCACGCCCGGGTAGTGGTCAATGTAGGAGATGGCGTGGTTATAAATCCCAAGGAATTCACAAGGCAGTTAGTAGAGGGCTTGAACGAGGCGTATCGGGATAATGTCAGGATTGAGTTTGCCTGATTGTCTGCGGGCAAGACTAGTAGCAATGTGGAGAGAATATGAACGCAAAGCCAATAATTTTATGGGACAATTTGCTGGCGAAACAGGGCGTAATTTTGAGCGCAACCAGTTCTCATCCAGACCATCCGGTCCAGTATATTGCGGACTGGCGGGAATACTTGAGCTGGCAGGCTGGCTCAGCTTCTATCCAGAGCATAGAAGCTGACCTTGGTTCAGAAGGCTCGGCAAAGGCGCTTGCGATTTATAAGCATAATTTTCATTCTGCTGGTATCTCCAGCATAACTTTATACGGCTCTGACAACGGCGCTGACTGGATAGAGATTTTAAGCCATCAGATTGAAACCGATGCTCCAATCCTCAAAATTTTTAACCAGATTTTTTATCGCTATTTCAAATTAACGCTAGCTCAGGGCTCCATCCCTGTGGAGATAGGAATTCTTTTCATTGGAGAGTATCTGGAATTTCCTTGCTGGCCTAGCTCAGGCTTTGACCCGGACCAAAAGGAGCAGGTTATTGAAAAGGCATTTTCAGAGCAGGGCTTTGTTCTTGGCGCAATAGAAAGATACTCAAGGCGCAAAATTCAACTCAGCTTTTCTCATCTCACTGATTTGTGGGTAAGGGATTATTTTATTCCATTCTGGGAAAGCCATATTCCAAAGCCTTTTTTATTCGCGTGGGACTATATAAATCATTCTTCTGAGGTATATCTGCTGGAGGTGTCTGAGCCACGGGTTTCTCTGCCATATAGCCCTGTGTTCAGGTCATTGAGATTGGAATTAGAGGGAAGGGTTTAATGAGCTTTGAGAATTTTCAAAATTCATTAGTCCGCAAGCCGGTCTGGCTTATTAAAATTCATCTGGACCAGTGTTCTCATACCTTTGGAGTTTCTCCGTGCACTGGGACCGGCACTCCTTGCTATTACACCTACAGCACCTGCAAGGACCGTCCGAATTATGAGAAAGCTGAATATATCTGGAAATTTACAAGCAGGGACCACCAGATTTCAGGCTCATTGCCTTTGGTAGAAAAGGTCAGTTATATACCAATAGAGATTGATGCTAAATATAATCTTGCCCGGCGCGGGGAGATGATTATTGAGATGGCTGATGACCATCCGCTTTATTATTCAAATCCAGGGAAAAGCATAAGCAATAAAGAATTGTCCGGTAGTTTCTGGAAGAATGTTATTGCGCGTAATCCTAATTATTATCATCGTCTTGCTGAGGTTTATCTTGGGTTTGCTGGTCTTGAAGAGCCTGAGTTCCGGCTGTTTTTCCGGGGACTGATTGAGAAAATAGAATACAAAGAATTCGGCATAACGCTCAGCGTCAAGGATTTGCTAAAAAACCTTGATAAACTATCTCATCCGAAAGCAAGCGATAATTGTAAGCTATCGCAGGATTACACCGGCGGGGCTAATGTTAAGGTTTATAAAGGTAATGAGCTTCTGGATTGGGGCATAATAAAATCTGAAGGTGGAAAGTATATTAAGTATTCTGGCAAGAGCGGTCCGGATGCGAATGGAATCTGGACTCTTCAGAATGCTAGTTTTTGTTTTGGCAGTTCTGGCACTGTGCAACAGGGCAAGATGGTCAAGCAGGTTCTGGTCTATGCCAGGGACAATAGCGGGATCAGCGATGGATTTTCTATTGACTGGATTCTGCTGGATTTGATCTGCGAACGCGGAAGAATCAGCGCAGACTATCTGGAAATGATTGATTCCGGAGCAACTTTAAGCTCTAGCATTGACGCGGATGACGAGGCGCTCCCTGTGTCTGATGCCAGTTTATTCCCGGACCAGGGAGTAATCAAGATAGATAACGAGTTGATTATCTACAAAGGCAAGAATGGGAATAATCTTGTCATCTCTGGAACCGGTTCTGGAGCCCCAGTTCCTATGTTCTATTGCCACTTTCGCGGAGCTTTTCGCACAACTGCAGTAGGTCATAACGCAGGCGCTAAAATTTATCTGCCCCGCATCACTTACGAGGCGATGAACTGGCTTTTAGGCGCGCGCTTCCGGGCTGAGTTTGAGGACCCGAAAAAGACCCAGGAGATTCTCAATCAGATTTGCGAGCAGGCGCTGGTTCAGTGCTGGCAGAATGAATCATCTCAGATAACATTCCTGGCTATTACGCCTCCCAGACCCGGAGAGGCAATTAAGGAGTTGAATGACCGGGAGAATTTAGTTGAGAGAACGGTTTCTGTTTTAGATGACCGGGAGCTCCAATCAAGCAGGGTGATTGTTTATTATAAGCCTCTGGAGGCGGACCCGGAGCCCAAGCCCGGGAGCTATCAATCAGCGCTTGTTGAGGTTGAGGAGGACATAGAGAATGAGAACTGGCTTGGAGAGGGAAAGCCAAAGGTATTTTTCGCCAACTGGATATATCAAGCCACAGAAGCCACGGCTCTCGCAAGCAGGTATTTAATGAGGTATAAGCAGGGAGCGCGTCAGCTAAAATTTCATCTGGAGCTTAAAGACCTTGACCTGGAGGTGGGAGACCTTTTCTGGGTAAAGACAGGAAAAATTTTGAATGAGCGAGGAGAAGAGAGCAGACTTCTTTTTCAAGCCCTTCGCAAGCAGTTCCGCTCCGGAGGAAGAATTGAGATTCAAGCTCTGGAGACAAAACTGGATTTGAGATATGCCTACATTGGTCCGGAGAATCCGGTTTTGAATGAAGGCGTGAGCTCTTTAGCAACCACCATCAAGCTGACTCTTACTGCGAACACCTATCAGAATGATGATTTTGCGAACAGCGGTCAGATTCAGATTGAGGACGAGAAAATCAGTTATGAGAGCAAGAGCTATAACAGCCAGACCGGAATCCTTACTTTAAGCGGATGTGTGCGTGGGATTCTCGGGACCACGCCTTTACCGCATAATGCTGGAGTGGATGCTCGGCTTCTTTATTGCGGGGCAAGCCAAATCGCAAGAGACAAATACGCCTGGAATAGTGATGGTCAAAACCTTCTGGATGATGACGGAGATGGAAGGAACGAGCTGGAAGGGTATTACATTTATTAAGGTGAACGGTAAGCGCTGAAAGGTGAAAGGTTTTAATGTGGACAAAGGAGGAAAGAAATGTCCTGGCAGGAAATCGGAATCGGAGATATTGACGCAAACAGCCCTGTGAGCACAACCCTGATGGGCAAGCTCAGAAATGATCTTTACTGGATTTTTCAGCAGTTCTCTAAAGCAACACTCTTTAACAACACGGACCGCTCTGTGCCATCCAGTGGAGAAATTATCCAGAGCTCCAATCAGTGGCAGACTGTAGAAACCATCAAGGTTTATGCCCCGGATTTTGTTAAGAGCCTGAAAATTCGCATCCGCGCAAAGGTCTCTTCTGGCTCAGACAGGCAGATGCGGGTGCGAGAGCCAGGGAGCGGAAATAACAGTGATGTTTATAGTTTCTCTGGAACTGATTATGAGGAGATGACTTTAACGCTCAACAATCCAGCTACAGGATTGATAGACCTGAATATACAGGCAAAGGCGACATTTAGCAGTGGCAATCCAGTATGCTTTGTGCACTGGTCATTGATTAGGGGTGAAGACGCAAAGTGAGGGCTAAAATGGAATCTGTCTGGATCAATATCGTTTTTTCGTTCTCAATTGCGGTTCTTGGTCTGCTCTGGCGAGAGCTTAATAAAAAGGTCAACAACGCAGTTCAGCGAGAGCTATGCGAGGAAAGAAGCTCTGGAATTGCGCATCAGCTTGAGCGTCAGGAGGAAATTTTACTCCGAACTGAGCAGAGATTGATCGGGATTGAGAAAAAACTCGCTTATTTGAATGGAGAGGTTAGAAATGTCTTTGATCGTGATTGACCCGGGACACGGCGGAGAAGACCCAGGCGCGGTTGCCAATGGGATGCAGGAAAAAGAGCTTAATCTGAACATAGCTCTGGAAATGAAAAACCTTCTGGATAAAGCAGGCTTATCTGTTTTGCTCACACGCGAGCAGGATGAGACTCTGAGCCTGGGAAAAAGAGTTGCAATCGCTAATAATGAAAAAGCATCGCTCTTTCTGAGCGTTCATTGTAATGCTTCTACAAACCCTCTGGCAAATGGCTTGGAGGTGTTTCACTACCCTCAAAGTTCTTCAGGAAAAAAACTCGCTACAAGTTTAAGCGAGTCGCTTTCGTTATTAGGCAGGAAAATGAGGGGAGTTAGTGAAGAAAAATTTTATGTGCTCAAGCATAGTCATATGCCAGCCTGTTTAGTGGAATGTGGATTTATCACGAATCCCGAAGAGGGGGTCTGGATTAAGTCTCATATTAGCGAGATTGCGGAGGCGCTGGCGCAGGGGATCAGGAACTGGGAATTCATTTAAGCCAGAATGCTGAAGGAAAAAATGAATCACTGGTTATTTAGCAAAAAAGGTTTGCCGTCAAAAACTGCGTTCTGGTTCTCAACTACAATGGCGACCACTTTAGCGCTTGTAATCTGCATTACAATTCGGTTTTTAGTTAAGCCGAGCCCGGAATTTACAAACGGTTTAACTGGAATAGCGGTAGTGCTCGGAATACCAAACGCTATTCTCGCAACCGCTTATACCTGGGGGAAGAAGATTGATCAGCAAAATTAAAGTCACAGTCTCTATTGTCTTTTTTCTAATACTCGCAACTCTGTTTGGACTTTATAGTTTAGAGAGGAGCAAGAATTTTTCTCTGCGCAAGGAGCAGGCGCGTTTGCTGGAAAAATTACGCCTGGCAGAATTGAAAAAGGAAATCAGTGAAACCCCGGTAAAAGAGATAAAGAGTCTTCACCGCAAAGACGCAAAGAGCGCAAAGGATGAAAAAAATGGTTCAGGGGTCTGCGAGGCTTGTTTTCAGGATTACCAGTATCGGGTTGAAGTAAGGGATGAGGACGGCAGATGGATTTTTTCAGATGACAATATCTTTGATGAGCGTCCAGGGAGCCTAACGCTTACCGACAAATTCTGGGAGCAGGTAATGCCTGCGGAAAAAACACCGAATGCTCTTAATCTGCGAGGGACTTCAGTCCCGACTTTGCCCCGTCTCAAAAACCGAGTCCTCATCGCCGCGGAGCTGGACCAATATAAAATTGAATACGCTTATTCTCCTCTTGGTCTCCAGACCAGCAAGCTGAACTTAAACCTCGCGATCTATTCCTCACTCTCTATGAGCTACACATCCTCTCCCCTTGAAGCCAGAGCAGGAGTTGGGCTGGAGATAAGGTTTTAGAAATTGTGGTTCAGCCCGGTGGAATGGCAGACCGGGGAGATAGCATATTGAATGCCCAGTGCAATTTTCGTTTGGCTTTTAGGAACATACTCCTGTACATCGCATCAGGGTCAAAAAACTTTAAGCAGTTTGAAAAATTAGTTGAAGCCTTCTTTAACGCGACCGATGGAAAAGATGAAGAGGAATGGAATAAAGCCAGAGATTCAATCAAATCTGGAAAGACAATGATTCCAACGGAACTTTGCTTTTTAAAGAAAGAGTCAGGAGCTTTTGATAGCAAAATCAAGGTCATTCTTTTGGATAAGAATACCAAACTTGGCATAAAGAGGAATGCAAATCTTCCTAAGATTGATGTAACATTACCTTCATATGCTACTGCGGCGGGAGATTCAATTGAGATGGTTTCAAAAGGAACTGCGCCTCTAAAACAGATTTTTGAAATGCTGGATCATTGTGCCAAGGGGTACCATGCCATTGAAAAAACGCACAATTGGTGGATTTTATATAATGGCAGGATGATGATGAAGAGATGCGCTTTTTTGCTCTCCGCAAAGCAATTTTTCCGCAGAAGTGCTGGATTTTGGCGCCCGAGAAGAGCTTTGATGCTTTTTGGGAACGATTACCTAAAAACCATTCGCCTCTTCTCATTACAACAGAGAATTATGACACAGTCTCTTAAGCAAGAGAAAGACCCATTGGTTGCGCATATGGGATTTCAAGTTTGAAGCTCACCGTCTCAACGATGCGCGCAAGGGTCGCAGACCCTTGACCAAATTCCTATCGCGATTTTTTAGAGGTTATGTCAGAGGATCAGGGACAAAGAAGCCTGCGCGGATAGAGGCAAGATAAAGGCAGAGCCCTTAACCGCTTTTGAGATGAGATAAGGAAGAGAGTCAATGATTAGAGGCGGTTTTAAATCCTCAAGGACTTTTTGGTTCAAGATAGACTATCATCTAACATCCCGTGATCCTGAGTGCGGAATAGATGGGGACAGCGACAGGGGTTTCACTTTTGAGCCACTTCTTTGGGACTCCTGGCATTGATTGAATTGCTCATTGACAAGTTAATAGCCAGTCGCGATCAACATCGCTGGCTCATTGAAAATGGAGGAAATAGAACAGATGCCTGATGATGAGCGGGACATCGTGCTGAAAATAAACGCGCTTAACGAATTGCGGATGCCTCATCAAGCGTGGAGAGAGAACAGAGGCATATTTTTTACCAAGCTCCATATCATCTGTCTCAAGGACTAGGAACAGGAACGCGAGCGTGCCGAAATTTCTGGACGCATACTCGTAGGTTTTCACCTCAGGCGAGTCCTTGTCCAGAAGGTCCAGGAAATTCAAATGCAACCCGAGCCTTGAATAGCAGAGCCCCATAAAAATACCGATCAAAAGACCAGCGACCAGAATCCATTTATAAAACCGGTGAATAAAATCCGCAACCGCTCTTAAAACTCTCTCCCGCATCTTTTAACTTCCTTCTTAACCGAACCTTTTGGCTCAGTCAATCTATCACAAACCGGCTTAAGTTTGAAATCTGACCCCGGCTGGAACATACAAACTATTTTGTGTCAGGCAATAGATTAGGGCTTGGTTATAGTTATTCTGAACAACACCGAGAACATAATCCGCTCCAAACTCTGCCCTTTTCTTTCCGCGCGGTTTTATGCTGAACCCTTTCGCTGGTAAGATAGAGCAGGATGGCAAAGGCGTTTTTAAGAATATCCTTGCTGGCAGTTTTATTGCCCAGCTTTTTATCCTGTAAGCATGACCGGCTTTTGCCAAAGCCAGGAGAGATAGTGGTTGGCATAGAGGCTAGTCCGAGCAATCTTGACCCTCGTCTCGCCCGGGATGCTTATGCGGTTCAGATTTTGCCTCTGGTTTTTCCCGGATTGTTTGAGATTGGGGATAATTATGAGCCTAAGCCGAATCTTGTCTCGGAATATGCGCAATTGAGTGATACCTCTTACATATTTCATCTCAAGCCCGGAATAAAATTCTCCAATGGCAAACCCCTCTCAGCCCAGGATGTTAAAGCCACTCTTGAAAGCCTCAAACTTCCAGGCATCAACTCTCCTTATGCGGAGCTTATGGACAGGATAAAATCCATAGAAATTCTTGACCCGCTCAGCTTAAAGCTGGAACTAACAGAGCCTTTTGCCCCGATTTTAGTTCAGCTCTGTATTGGAATTCTCCCAGCGGAGCTTGCGCAAAATCAATCATCTCCGGGAATTAAGGACCTGATTGGAGCAGGTCCTTTTCGTGTTGAAAGTTTTGAACCCGGCTCAAGGGTGGTTTTATCACAAAATCCTTTTTATACAGGACCAAAACCATATTTTGAGCGTATAGAATTTCGGGTCATTCCAGAGGACACCACACGGATTTTGAGTTTAGAAAAAGGAGAGATTCAGCTTTTGCAGAATCCGGTTCCGGTTGATGAGCTTGCCCGGCTTAAAAGCAATCCTGCGCTAAGGGTTCTTGAGCGTGAGGGAGTCAACTACACATATCTTGGTTTCAATTTTCGCGACCCTGTTCTAAAAAATATACTGGTGAGAAAGGCAATTGCCTATGCTATCAATCGCGATGAACTCATTGGCTGTCTTCTCAAAAACACTGTCTTCAAAGCAAATACGCTACTCAGTCCGAGGCACTGGGCGTTTGAGCCAGATGTTATTACATATAATTATGACCCTGAGCTTGCGAAAAAATTACTTGACCTGGCTGGTTATCCGGACCCGGATGAAGATGGTCCCAAACCGCGCTTTAAGCTGATCTACAAAACCTCTATGAATCAGCAAAGGATCTGGATTGCACAGGCAATCGCAGACCAGCTTAAAAAAGTCGGAATTGAAGTTGAGGTTCGCTCCCTTGAATTCGGAACATTATTTGCGGACATACAGGCAGGCAATTTCCAGATTTACACCTTGACCTGGGTGGGAGTGATTGAGCCGGATATTTTCTACAACATATTCCACTCCGCAAGTGTGCCTCCAAAGGGCGCTAATCGTGGAAGATACTCTAACACGCACCTGGATTCGCTTCTTGAAAAGGCGCGCAGGGCAAAGAACAGAGAGGAGCGGAGAATGCTCTATGCTGAAATCCAGAAAATTCTAAGCGCAGAACTCCCTTATATCAGCCTCTGGTATTCCAATGACCTAGTAGTCTCTGATAAACGCCTCGTTGGATTTGAGCCTGGACCAGGCGGAGAGTGGACCGGGCTTGAGAATGCGAGGTGGAAAGAATGAAAAGTTTTATTCTCCGCCGTCTTCTCTGGTTCTTTCCAGTGCTTCTGGGTGTAAGCCTAGTTGTGTTTTTCTTCATTCATTTGATCCCTGGAGACCCGGTTTTGATGATGCTCGGAGAATCCGCACAATCCGCTCAGGTGGAAAACTTGAGACATCAGCTTCATCTTGACCTTCCGCTTCATCGCCAGCTCATTCTGTTCTTCACTGACCTTTTCCAGGGCAAAATGAAATCCATATTTTTCCAGAAACCTGTTTTTGAAGTGATTTTGCCAAGGATAATCGCAACCCTTGAGCTTGCGCTCTTTGCAATGCTTATCGCTATCCTGATCGCGCTCCCGCTTGGTATTTTCTCCGCGCTGAAGAAAAATTCCAGCTTTGATTTTCTCGCCAGAATCTTCAGCCTGCTGGGCGTATCAGTCCCAAATTTCTGGCTCGGTCCTTTGCTTATTCTGCTTTTCTCCATTCAACTTGGATGGCTTCCTGTCTCAGGCAAAGGTGGGCTCTCGCATCTAATACTGCCTAGCCTAACGCTTGGACTCGCAATGTCCGGTTTTTTAAGCAGGATGAGCAGAGCCTCAATGCTGGAGGTCCTCTCTGCCAGGTATCTGGAAAGCGCGCGCGCAAAAGGTTTGAAAGAATCTCTTGTGGTCTTGAAGCACGCGCTCCGAAATGCGCTTATTCCGATCCTGACTGTTATCGGACTCCAGTTCGGAGCTCTTCTTTCAGGAGCAGTCATCACCGAGACCATTTTTGCATATCCCGGAATTGGAAGGCTCCTTATCAATGCCATTTTCTCGCGAGATTTTCCGCTTGTACAGGCGTGCGTTTTAGTCATCGCAACATCCTATCTTGTGGTCAACCTGCTGGTGGACATCGCCTACGCTATCGCGGATGCACGCGTTCGGCTCTGGAGGGAACAATGAGACGCAGGATAGTTCTTGCAATCCTGCTTATCGTCATTGGCTTTTTTGTTATGAGCGCGATTTTTGCGCCATTGCTCGCTCCTTATTCTCCAGAGCAACAGAATTTATGCCAGGGGCTTTCCGGTCCCAGCAAAACGCACTGGCTAGGTCAGGACAAGCTGGGAAGAGATGTGCTCTCCCAGATGATTTTCGGAGCCAGAGTATCGCTTCTGGTTGGGCTGAGCGTGGTGCTTATATCGCTATTAGTCGGATTCAGCATCGGCGCTCTCTCTGGAGTTTTTGGAGGCGTAGTTGACCAGTTCATTATGCGCATCATTGACCTTTTAATGGCTTTTCCTGGAATCCTTCTTGCAATTGCTCTTGCCGCTGTGCTCGGACCCGGAATCAGAAATGTGATTTTTGCATTAAGCCTGCTCGGCTGGGTCGGATACGCAAGATTGGTTCGCGGGCAGGTTCTGGTGGAAAGAGAAAAACCATATTTTGAGTCAGCAAGAGCTTTAGGAGCAGGATGGCTCAGAATAATCTTCCGCCATCTGGTTCCAAATCTTGCTGGTCCTGTTCTGGTTCAAGCAACTTTTGGAATCGCAGGCGCAATTCTCGCAGAAGCATCCCTCTCTTTTCTTGGACTCGGCACCCAGAAAATCCCATCATTTGGCTCCATCCTTGCTCACGGAATCAATTTCCTCAGAACCGCACCGCATCTAACCATTTTCCCGGGTCTGGCTGTTTTTATCCTGGTCATCTCCTTCAACATTCTTGGAGATTTCCTCGCAGACGCCTTGAGAGTGGAAGAGAAAAAATAAAAGCTCATCATCCTGCTAAAGCAAGCGATGATTAGCCTGATGGCTATTTCGTAATTCGCCTATTGCCTTTTATCTTTTTGAATGTTTTTCCTTTATCCAGCTTTTCCAGATAGTCCCATCTCGGCGGAGAAAAGCAATCATAGGCAAAAGTCTTTTTTATCGCCTTAGCTCCGTGCTTCATATTAGAAGGTATGAGCACCCCCTCTCCTGCTTTGAGCCGAAACTTCTTGCCATCAAGCACGAACCCCAGTTCGCCCTTGATAATCAATGAAACCTGCTCTTCCTTGTGGCAATGAACAGGAATTTCCGAGCCTTTTTCCATATCCAGAAGATTGACCATCAATTTTTCCATCCCGACAGGCAGAGCATAAATACCCTCTGACATTTTCATCGGCTTTTTATCATCCAGCTTGAACCTGAATTTCATTTTTTATCCTCAGGCTGATTTGAGAGAAGGTCAATCAGCTTGGTGTCAAGAGAAGCGGGCCTTGCGCGAGTTTTTGCCCAGTTGCGTAGCTCATCAATCTGCTCCTCCATTGTCTCGCTCAATGGCACGGTCTCAGAAAGCGCCTTGAGGATGTCATCAGTTTTAACCTCTCTTCCCTCAGTGAAAGCCTCATACATCGCGGAAATAATGCTCTGCTCAATTTCAGACCCGCTGAATCCCTCACTCTCTTCAGCAAAAATCTTCAGCGCAAAATTTTTAAGGTCGCGTCCACGCTTTTTCAAATGTATGGCAAAAATTTCCTCCCGCTCGTGAACCCTGGGCAGGTCCACAAAGAAAATCTCGTCAAACCTGCCTTTTCTAACCAGCTCTGGCGGAAGCTCACTAATGGAATTCGCAGTGGCTATAACATACACAGGCTTTTTTCGCTCCTGCATCCAGATGAGAAAGCTGGCAAACGCTCTCGCAACCGGTCCGCTTCCTTCTTTACCAGAAACCAGATGAGCGCTGAAGCCTTTTTCTATCTCATCTATCCAGAGCACGCACGGCGAGATGGACTCTGCAAGCTGGGTGGCTCTCCGGATATTGACCTCAGGCGGAGCCTGGAAGCCTCCGAGAACTATGCTCGCATCAAAACGCAAAAGCGGTAATTTCCATAGATTGGACACAGCTTTTGCGCAAAGGCTTTTACCGCATCCCTGAATTCCGAGCATCAGAAGACCTCTTGGCTCAGGCAAACCGTATTTTCTCGCATCCTCGCTGAATGCGCGGGAGCGCTTCTTGAGCCACTCTTTCAAAAGCTCAAGCCCGCCAACCTCATCAAGATTCTCGCTCGCCTGATAAAACTCCAGAAGGTTCTGCTGGCGGATGATCTGTTTTTTCTGGAACAGAATAGAGTCCAGATGCTCTTCCTTAAATTCCGGATGCTCAATCAATGCCCTGAGAAAAACCCTTTGCGCCTCTCGCTCAGTCAAGCCCAGACCAGCTCTAACCACTTTTTCTTTAAGCAGAGGCTCTATCCTTATGGGCAGTCCTGTTTTCTTTCTCATTCCCTCAATCACCAGCTCCAATTGCTGGCTCAACTCTGGCGCTTCTGGCAGAGGAATCTCAAGAGTCACAATGTCCTTTTCCATCTCAAGCGGAATCCTGAGCAAAGGCGCTACAATAAAAATATACTGATGCCGTTGCGCCAGAAAAGGATATACCTCCCTTAAACACCGAATTATATATGGGTCTCCCAGATAATGATGAAAATCAAAAAGAATAAACCATACAGGATTCTGTTCCTTTAGCAAGTCCGAGAGCGCAGAGCCAGGGTCTCGCTCTCCTCCGCTTGCGCCCTGGAGAATTCCACGCGCAATAGACCAGCTATTGGTCTTTGACTTGAAGTCCTGCGCCAGCTTTTCAATCAAGCGCTTTGCCCGCTCTTCTTCATAAGTCAACAAATAAATGAGCCGATGACCAGACTGGACCAATAATTTTAATTCCTGCTCAAGTTCTTTCATTTGGTTTAATCTTACCATTATTCCGGGCAGGAATTCAATTGCGGAAATTTTGACATTGGAAATTGAGGGGACGAAAGTAGCGCAGGCAGGAGTGCCTGCGCCCCTGACTTTGGACTTGAAGATTTTTCCCGCAGGTATATAAAATAATCGTGTATTACAATGTATTTGACCGAGAAGGAAATTTTTGAGCAGTATTCAGCGCTTGAAAAAACTTATGACTATTTTATAGGACAATCTGAGCGGATTCATAATTTTTTTCAAACGCATAAACGCAAGAGCCTTTGCTTTATCGGATGCGGGTCCAGTTATTTTCAATGCCGTTCTGCGGAATTATCAGCAAGACTGAGGCTAGAGATTCCAGCAAGCTCTATTCCAGCAGGAGACCTTTTGATAAATTTTGAGTCTTATAAAAATCTTCTCAAGGATTCTATCATCATTGCTCCGAGCAGGTCAGGCGAGACAGGCGAGGTGTTGCTTTCAGTTAAAAAGGCAAAACAGGAAATGGGATGTCCGATTGTGTGCATCTGTTGCAGGGAAAACTCCAGTCTTTCCCGCATGGCAGACCTGAATTTAGAAATCCCCTGGGCATTTGACAAAAGTGTTTGTCAGACAAGGTCTGTGACAAATCTTTATACCGCAAATCTTTTGCTTATCGCTTCCATAGCCAGAGATAAAAAATTGATCGCGGAGATAAAGAGCGCAATCAGAAGCGGAGAAAAATTCCAGAGCCGGTATAAGACAATGCTGAAGCAGATAGCAAAAAAGAAATGGGATCAGGCAGTGATACTTGCGGACTCTGAGCTGGAGGGCATTGCGAGCGCAGGCGCGCTTTCAATAAAGGAGATTGCGCTTATGCCTTCGTTTTATTATCATCTTTTAGATGTCCGGCACGGACCGATTTTGCTTATTGAGCGGAAAACTTTAGTGATTATGGTCTGCTCTACTTCTGGCATTTCGTATCAAAAGGATTTGCTGGAGGATTTAAAGAAGAGAGCGGAGATAATTGTGGCTGTGAGCAGTTGCGGGAAAAATTTCCAGAGCGCTGATTATCATATTTCCGTTCCAGCATTTAAAAATTTAGGTGCGCTCGGTGTTCTGTTTATATTTATTCCGCAGGCGATTGCTTTTTATAAAGCCCTTGAAAAGGGGCTTAATCCGGACACTGCGCAGGGGCTTGCCCCCTGGATAATCTTAAAGGAGAAGAAGTGATGAAGAAGAGTATAGATGTTTTGACAATTGGAGATTTATGCGCAGACCTGGTTCTTAACGGAAAGGATGTGGTCCCTGAATTCGGTCAGAAGGAGAAGCTGGTTGAGAATTATGTTCTGGAGATGGGCGGGTCAACCCCGATCTTTGCCTGCCAGACCGCAAAGCTGGGACTGAAAACGGTTTTGATCGGCAAGGTAGGTGAGGATGCTTTTGGAGATATGATTCGCGACACGATGAAAAAAGCTGGAGTGGATGTAAGGTATGTGAAGAAAGACCCAAGCCAGAAATCTGGCTTGACAGTGATGATGAACACTGGAAAAGACAGAGCAATGCTCACTTATCTTGGACATATTGACGGAGTCACGCGCCAGGACATACCAGACCATCTATTAAAATCCACGCGCCATTTTCATATCGGCAGTTTCTATCTGACCAGAAAGGTGCGCTCTTATTATCCAGCAATGGTTGAAAAGCTGAAAAAATTTGGTGCAACCATCAGCCTAGACACGAACTGGGACCCTGAGGAAAAATGGGATTCTGGTTTATGGGAATTGTTCCCATATCTGGATATTTTTATGCCAAATGAAAACGAGGCATTGAATATCAGCGGCGAAAAGAGCGTTGACCGGGCTGGAGAGAAATTGCAGAACTATGTTCCAATCGTGGTGATAAAAATGGGGGAGCGGGGCGCAAAGGCTTTTTCTAAGGGAAAGAAATATCAAGCAGAGGCGTTAAAGGTGAAAGTGATTGACGCGGTTGGAGCTGGAGACAGCTTTAATGGAGGATTTGTCTGGGGATTTTTGAGAGGGAAGAGCATTGCTGAGTGCCTGAAAGCTGGCTGTATCTGCGGAAGCCTGAATGTAACATCCTCAGGAGGGACTAAAGCACAGCCTTATCTCAAAGACCTGAATAGATATTTGAATAGCAATATAAGTGATTGATTTATAATTATTTTTAGAGAAAAAGATTTTCTTTCATTGATGGTATGATGAGAGATTGATAAATTGAATTTTAGCTTGAGATGTCTGGATAGTCTTTTTGCTCAGAGGTTGGTTCTTTTATTTTCCTGAACCACGATTTTCTCTATAGCAGGGTCGGTCTGATTGGGACCGGATTTAGGTCTGCGCGATAAATTATTCACTCCAGCGATTGCATCTTTTTCCAGCGCTTTTCCATTTCTGAGCCAGATTGGTTTAGGTCTGCCATGGCTTCGCGTTCTGAGAGTTTGAATTGCCAGCCAGCTTTGTTGGTCAGATGGAAGCTGGAATTGGGCTCGGGCAGATTTCCTGCGGAAATCTGGGAATGTTCTCTTTTCCTGCCCCTCCCCTGGTAACGATGTCCCGGCTCCTCTACAAAAATTACTTGACAGGATTGGCAAAATGCGCTTAAATAGTGTCCAAGAAATTGGGTGCGATACAGTCCTCTACCTAGGCAGGCTTTACAAGGATAAAATAAGGATTATAATAAGCGCTATCGGGATGTAGCGCAGTCTGGGTAGCGCGCTTGGTTCGGGACCAAGAAGTCGAGGGTTCAAATCCCTCCATCCCGACCAGTTATTAAGCTGATAATCTAAGAGGAATGATTCAGCCCACATCTTCAAAATCCACTGCGCCCTTGATAAAATCTGGCATAGTGCTTCTAGTGACCTCTTCCAGCGAGGTCTCTTTGTTTTTGACTTTGTTCAAGCCAGCCTGGCGCAGGGTTTTCATTCCGAGCCGTATAGCCTCTCTCTTTAGCTCCGCAGGAGTGGCTCCAGCAAGGATCAGCTCTGAGATTTCCCCCCGGATGGTCAGCACCTCAAATAAACCAACCCTGCCTTTATATCCTCGGTTGGAGCACTCTGGACAGCCTCTACTTATGTAAGGCACAAAGCTGTCCACCTCCTCTGGCTTGACCCCCATTTCAATTAAGGTCTTCTTGGGAACATCTGCAGGTTCCATACAGTGTGGGCATAGCTTGCGCACCAGCCTCTGGCTGACAACTGTATTAAGGGACGCAGTGAGCAAAAAAGGCTCAATGCCCATATTCAATAAACGGCTCACAGTGCTGGGCGCGTCATTGGTATGGACAGAGGATAGCACCAGATGCCCGGTCAAAGCCGCCTTGATCGCAATTTCCGCAGTCTCAAAATCTCTGATCTCGCCAACCATTATTATATCCGGGTCCTGACGCAAAAAGCTCCTAAGCGTGAACGCGAAATTCAAGCCAATATCATCGTGCATCTGAACCTGATTGATGCCCTCCAGATAGTATTCCACCGGGTCCTCTGCAGTGGAAACATTATCTGTGTTTTTGTTCAACTCCAGAAGTGCGGAATAAAGAGTAGTGGTTTTTCCGCATCCGCTCGGTCCCGTGACCAGAACCATCCCATAAGGCTGGTCAATGCCCCATTTCAACAACTCCAGCTGGTCAGGCTCCATTCCCAGCTTGGTCAGGTCTAGCTCCAGACTGCTCTTATCCAGAATCCTCAGCACCAGCTTTTCTCCCCACATAGTGGGAAGGGTGCTTACCCTGAAATCCAGCTTTTTATTGCCAACGCGAATGCTCATCCTGCCGTCCTGCGGCATCCGGCGCTCCGCTATGTCCAGCTTGCTCATAATCTTCACACGGCTAACCATTGCCGCCTTTAGCTTGGCAGGCGGATTCAAGACCGGATACAAAACCCCATCTATACGATACCGAATCCGAAACGCATTCTCATAAGGCTCAAAATGAATATCGCTCGCGCCCTTCTGAACCGCATCTGAGATGATACGATTTACCAGCTTTACAACCGGAGCGTCCTCGCTCGCCTTCTCTAACTCCGAGACATTTACCTCTTCCTCACTCATATCCGCAAGATTGATGTCAGAATCGTCAAAAGTGGTCATTACCTCGTCCAGCATCGCTGAGGAATCATGATACTTATTCAGGGCATCCTTGATCTGATTCTCAGTCGCAACCACTGCCTCAACCTTGTAGTTGGTCAGGAACTCTATCTCCTCTATCGCCTGAAGATTGGTCGGGTCAGCCATTGCAACCACCAAAGTTTTCCCGGTGCGATTGATCGGAAGCGCCTTGTATTTTTTTGCCAGTTCCTCTGGGATCAAGGAAACCACTTCTTGATCCAATTCCATCTCTTTCAGATTGACCGCTGGAACCTTATAATGCCTGCTCAAAAACTCGCTCAGGTCATCATCATTTAGCGCGCCCATCTCGCAAAGCGTGGTTAAAAGGCTTCCACCCTTTTCCCGCGACCGGCGCAGAGCCTCATTTAGCTGAAGCTGATCAATTATTTTATTCTGAACCAGAAGCTCCCCAACTTTCAGTCCGCCGGTTCTGCCCGGAAGATATGCGTCAACCGCGTCCCGCAGATTGGACAAAAGTATGTCAGCAACCTTCTGCTTGACCAACGCATGCTCATCTTCAATCTGTCCTTGGGCAGACGCTGTTTTTGCCACAGCCGCTGACGCGGACACTGAAACAGGTCTAGCCTCTGGCTTTATCCCCGGAGAACTCAGGCTTAAATCTATTTCTCCTCCTTCTCCCTCCCCAACAGGCGTTTGCGAAAGCTCAAGATTTAACTCTCTCGCCGCAAGCTCCGGCTCTATATCCTCAAGCTCTATAATCCGCTTCCTTTTAGGAATCTTTACCGGAGGCTCCTCAAATTCCTTCACGCTCTTCCGGTCCTCTACAGAGAGCATCCCGCTAATCAACAGTGTATATAAAATTTTAAGAGTGTCCCCCAGAGATAAATCGCTCTGAGCAACTATGCTCGTAAACGCCTGACCCGATGAAAGCCTCTTAACCAGTTTTAACTCATTCCCGCTGAAATCAAAGCGCATTCCGTTTTTGTCAAATTCCGGATTTAGCTTAAGCCATTTGTCCTTCAAGCCCTCCAGCTCAGACTCCAGCCTCTTCAAATCATAATACTTATTCACCCCAACATAGAGCACACGCTCCGGCTTGATCTTGTGAACAATCACCTGGAACTGAAATTGGCTCACAGGCAATTCATTAAATTCAAACAAGCCATCACGATACGCAAAGCAATTGATCAGCTTAAGCTCCGTCTGATGAGAAAGCCATTGCTTCAACTCCTCCGCAGTTAAAATCTTCCGTTCAACAACTATCTCCCCAACATTCTTATCCGTAGTCGCATGCTCATCCAAAATGCTCTCCAGCTCTTCCTCAGTCAGCTTCTTCTCCCTCAACAATATCTGTCCCAGGGACTCATCAACAGACCCATGCTCCACATACGCGGAATCCCCTCCCAAAAAATAAATCTGCTTCCGAAGCAAATTATCCTTTGCATCCCGTAGAGCAAGCACCCCGGTCTTGCCCCTGAAAGCAATGGAGCAAAATACCCGCGCAAACGATATTTCACTCAAATTACCCTTTTTTACCAGCTCAGGCATTCCTGATATTATGCTAACACCTGCCCACCAAAGCGTCAAGGATAAAATCTCGCTACTCCACGCTCCAGCAAAACATTTTCACTAATTATAAAAATTTATTTGTCTTTTAACTAAAATTTAGATATAATTTTGTTTAATTGTGGAAGAGTGGATTTCCAGCCTAAGGATGACTGGAAGGAGCTTTCAACAAAAAGCTCTGGTAAGAATTTTTGCCTTGAGCTTTGCCGCAAGCTTCTTTATCGGGGTTTGCTCCGGATACTATCTTCAAACTATGTCTATGCTCAATCAGCCGGACATAGACGCTTTTGCGAAAGAGAGCGTAAACCAAAACTCATTTCCGATTCCAGCCACTATCGCTCCATCAGAGGTTCATTATCGGTTTCGGTATGGTGATAGCTTTTATCAGGTTTTACGCGATTATGGTGTCCCTGACCAGACCATCTCAGAATGGGTAAAACTTGCAAAGCCTTTTTACGATTTGCTCAAGATCAAGGCTGGTCAGGAGATGTGGCTAAGATATGGAGATTATGGCAGGATAAGGGGATTTGAGCTGGGGGTTAGTTCGCGTAAAAGGCTGGTAATTTCTGAGAAGGGGTCTGGATTTGTCGCGGAGATGAAAACCCGTTCCCTGCAGGGAGAGGATGAGCAGTTGTTCAGCGCCAGAGACCATAGACTTTATTACGGCGAGGTCATTTCCAGCTTTTATCAGGCGGGAATGGATGCGGGGATGGACCCGGAGCTGATTATGAATTTGACAAATCTGTTCTGGGGAGTGATAGATTTTGAGAGACAGACGCGTAGGGGAGACCAGTTCTGGGTAATGACGGAGACCAATCCTGAGGGCGACGAGCGGGTTCTGGCGATGGAGATTGAGGCGAATAAAAAATGGTATAAGGCTTATTATTACAAGGACTCCACTGGCGCAGGGTATTATGATGAAAAGGGATACGCGCTCAAAGGATTTTATCTCATCAAGCCTGTTGCCGGAGCAAGGATTTCTTCAGGGTTCAGTTATCACCGCTATCATCCGGTTCTGCATCGGCGCATTCCGCATCTAGCGGTAGATTACGCGGCGCCAGCAGGCACAAAAGTCCGCGCCGCGGCAGATGGCGTTGTGATTTTCGCTGGCTGGAAGGGTGGTTTTGGAAATTATCTGGAGATAAAGCACAGTATGAGCTTTACCACTTGCTACGGGCATCTGAAGGGATTTGCCTCTGGAATAAAAAAAGGCGTTCGGGTGAAGCAGGGACAAACCATTGGATATGTTGGGATGACAGGTCTGGCAACGGGTCCTCATCTGGACTACCGAGTAATCCGCGCTGGGAGAAATGTCAATCCGACGAGAGTCCGCTCGGAAAAAGGCAATCCGGTCAAGGATATTGATGGCTTTAATCAAGCGAGGCAGATTCTTGTCCGGGATATGGAAAATCTGAAATGGAGCTCCCTAGCGTTCAAGCCCCAGGCAACCTTTGTCTCCCTGGGGAACAGATGAACTGGACAAATTATGAATGATGAATAAACCAGCGAGCATAAACCATAAATGAAAATTCTCTGTATTTTCTGCGTCTCTCTGTGGTGAAAGATAAATGAGCACGATCCTGGATTTACATATTCATTCGGTTTTTTCTGTGGACAGCCCGGTTCAGCCGGAGGAATATCTTGAGCATCTGCTTGCTTTACGCAAGAGCTTTCACATAGACGGTCTTGCTTTCTGTGAGCATCGGAGATTTGTTGCGGAGTTTGATTATCATTCTCTGGCGCAAAGATACGGGGTAGTGGTTCTTGCAGGAGTAGAGGCTGAGACCAGATGGGGGCATCTGTTGGTTTTCTGCCCGGACCAGAAGTGGATGAGCCATATTGGTTTTGAGCAAAAGTTTGATCCAATTGAGCTGGCAAAAGAGGTAGAGGCGCATCAGGGCATTGTCATCCCAGCGCATCCGTTCCGAGGAATGTTTGCAATGGGTATGGGTGAACGCGTTTCCGAGCTTCCGCATCTTTATGCCATAGAAACCATCAATGGAGGGAATCGTCCAGAAGAAAATCAAAACGCAATTGAGTTGGCGGAGAGATTGGGAGTGGCGCAGGTCGGAGGCTCAGACGCGCATTTCCTGGATGAACTCGGACTCGCAATGACCGAATTTGAAAAAGATGTCCGAAGCGTCCATGCGATGATTCAGGAGATCAAGGCAGGAAGGGTCAGAGCGCTTTCTCGCAACAAGACCTCATTTTACGCTCCGCAAATCTGAGCCTCTGAGAAAGCCAATCCTCAAGAACCTCTGCGTCTGCCTCAAGCAAACTTTTCGGCAAAGAGTTAAGCGGGATTTCCGCCCGGGCAAGGAACCTATGTCCTCCAGCTATGCCCGGAGGCTCAAACGCCAGATGCGCGAGCTTTCCAATGTCCCGGCGAGGATGACTGCTCCGGAAAATCACGATTAGTCTTTTCTCTTCAAACCCGCTCACAGCAACCATCTCAATTCCCTGCACCCGGATCAAAAAATCAGCAATGATGACCAGAATGTCCGGGTTTGGCACCTCGCCAAGATGCAGGAAAACACTTTTCTGTTTTAGCTTCAAGCGTTGCATTGCACGCTGAAAATACTTTATCTCCGCAAACGGAATCTCCACTTGGTCAATTGCCTGCAGAAGATAATAGTCAGCAAGCGGAAACAACCAGGAAAACGCAATCGCATCCAGATGATGAACCCTGCGGGAGAAATTGTCAGTGTCTGTTTTTATCCCATAGCAGAGCGCAGTTGCAAGCCTTTTAGAAGGCTTGATCCCGGCTTTTTGCAAATACTCCGCGAGCAAGGAGCAGGTTGCGCCTATATCAGGTCTGATGTCCGCGAAGCGATAATCCGCTTTGGCAGTAATCGGATGATGGTCTATGCAGAGGTCAACCTTCTTCCGGGCAAGCATCGGGAAATGATTCCGCTGTCCGTCCGTGATTCCTACCAGATCAAAATCCTTGAGACGAATATCCTTCACATTAAGCATTTTGATCTTAAGCAATCTGACCATCGCGCGATTCTGCAAACGCTTGATCGCCTCATCATAAGCAATCACCACTCTCCGGCATCTCCGCGCAACCAGCCGTTCCAATCCGAGCGCGCTTCCAATGGAATCCGGGTCCGGATGAATCAAAATCAACAGACTCGGCTTGTCTTGAAAAAGCCTGAACAAGTCCTGCTTCAAATCGTCCACATCCTGCTCTCAAAATCCTTGTCCGGAACTTTGAGACTGATAAGCCCGTCTCTAGGATAGGTAGCGATCACATTTCCCGCAAGAAGGACATAAACCTGAAACTGAATTTCGTCTCCCGGGGCAAATCCGAGTTCAGAGAAAGCCACTGCCAGTTCAAAAATTTTATCCTTGCGGATGCTATTTTTCTCCAGAGCGATTTCCTCCCATTCTCCGGGCTGAGCCAGCATAAAGCTCTGGGTTGGGTTCTTTTCCAGATGATAAGGAAAGCTAATGCGCCTTGGATGAGGTTTTTCAAAATGTATCTCAATAAGGAATTCCTCATTGTTATTGACTGGCTGATGCGGGTCAAGGCGGAGGTAGAGATGGTTTAAGTCAAACCCGAAGTGTATTTTGGAAAAAATTGGGTCTTCGGTTGAGCGGATTCCGGAGACCTTCAGCACATCAAAGCAACCTGCTTCCTGCCATTCGTAAAAACTGCTCTCTCTGCCATCAATAATTGGAGAGATAAATCCAACTGGCTGGCAGGTCAACCTGACAGGATGGTCAAACTTAACAGGCTCTTCCAGAAACAAAGGCGGAATTTTTCCTAACGCGAGATACACATTCCGGAGATGAGTGCGGAAGATCTCATCATATTCTGTATCCAGGTCTGAATAAAAATCGTCCCCATACCACCAGAACCAGTCAGAGCCTTCTGCCGCAAATAGCTCGCTTTGCGCAATTCTCTTCGCATCCGGGTCCGCAGTCTTAAACATCTGCTCTGCATCCTTGCGCACCCTTCCTAGATAGTCCCAGGCTTTGTTTTCCTCCATTGCGCCGATCCATATATCAAAGTCTCCTTTGATCCATGTTCCTGGGGAAAGATGCTCCAGCTTTTCCGGATAATAATTCTTCAGCGCCTCAGACACAGTGGTCAGATGCACCTCTGGCTTTCGTGAAAGCTCCTGAAACAAAAGAGATAGAAATCTATATCCGCTTTGAGGGAAAGATTCCCATGGGTTCTCTCCATCAAGCGCCACCAGGACAAAAGCACGGTTTTTCCCAAGCTTCTCAACCTGCATCCGAATGCCGTCCAATCTACGAATGAAATCCGTAACAGAAACCTCTGGCTCCAGCTGAGAATAATTGAAGCTGATAAGGTCAGATAGCTCCTGGTCGCGGAAAACTATCTTAAGCTCGCTTTCCTGAAACTGATATGGATGATAAACCAAGTCCGGACGCGCTCTTCCTTTTTTGGTCTTCTTGAGCAACTGCTCGCAGGTGTTTGTCCATTGCAAGCCAGTCTCTGCAATGATTTTAAGCGCATCGTCAGAAACCGCATTTTCCGAGGGCCAAAGCCCAATGGGCTTTCTGGAGAAAACCTGCTCCATAAAATCCAGGCCGGTTTTTAGTTGTCCTCGCGCATCCTCGGGCCAGGAAAATCTGGGAGGAAGATTCACTCCTGGTAAAGCCTCTCTGGCGATTTCAGTATCAATGAGCAGGGGAAGAATAGGATGATAAAATGGCGTAGTGGATATTTCCAGTTTTCCTTGATTCCATAAATCCTGATAGAGCGGAATCAGCTTTGATAAAATCTCCATCTGCAGTTTTAGCAGATACATCTTGTCGTCCTCGCTGAAATTTCTTGCCTTGCGCTTGAGCTCGTTCAGCTCCGGATATTCCTTGAGCGCGCTGAATCCAAACCAGGCAAGATTGAACCAGCATTGCAGGTCAAGGAACTCCTGGTCGGAAAATTCTTTAGAGGCTTTTTCCATGTCTATTCCAGGCCGCGTGCCTCTTTTATTCAAAAGGCGTAGATAGCCAAGATTTGGCTGAATCATAGTTTCTTTCCGACACAGGAAGAAGTTTTTTAACAGAAACACCTTTTCCACCTGTGTTAAATCAGAGGCTCTTTTTGCGCTGAGCAGAAAGTATTTGTCCCGGACACCTTTATCCAGATATTCCTTTAATTGATATATGAGGCTTGGGGTGAGATTGATGGTGTATTTGATTTCAGGAAACTCTCTCAATAGGGATGGCATATCATAATATCCTTTGATTCCGTGCAGTCTGACCCAGGGCATTGGATACACACCTGAGAGAGGGTCCGGATAATAGGGCTGATGCATATGCCAGAGAAAGGCAAGGTCTATTTCAGTCATTCTTTATTTACTTCCCTGAGACCATTCCACGGTTCGGTCTCTGAAGTTCTTCATTGAGAGTGGAAGATATTTTGCGCTCACTTCATCCGAGACCGTCTGCGCAACCTTTTTAAACATAGACCCTACCAGAGGAAGATTTGGAGGGATAAACGCCTGGATATTCACCTGTGTTCGGAGGGAATATGTCACAAGATAGTATTTATCAGAGATGCTCTCATCAATTTTCCATCTGCCCACGCACTCATAAACATCGCATTTCTTGTCCTTGTTCACAATCGCCTGGTCATATATCTTCAAAATTTCCTGGTCGCTTACCATATAATTTCCGTTTGCGTCCTTGTCCTGAAACCAGGGATGAGAGCGTGCGAGTGCTATGAAGCGCTCTTCTGGAGAGCCATTGCCAGGCATCTGATTGATTGCCTCATTCAATTCCTTCTGAGTAGGCATGCGCCAGCTCAAGACCCGCTCGGGATAGTCTGCTGTGAATAATAAAGGCAGAGTGACAGCTTTAGTGAATCCCATAAATTTTCCCTGAGTCTGGAGCACAACAAAAGTGTCCACCGGACTCTTGTTCCCGAACATTACGCTGAAGTTATAAACATAGAACAGCTTTTCTATCTGATTGATGTTAGTAAGAGCGTTCCAGTAAGGCACCTTTGGGCTAAGGAACGCGCATTTCAGGTTCACGCCATCTGCTTCACTGGAAAATTCCTTATACACTATAAATCTTCCGCGATTCATCTCTGAAACCATTTTTCTAAGCATTTCATCATCATTCAGGCTGAAGTAATTCTTGAGCTCCTTTTTTATCCGCTCCGCCTCAGTTGCGCTGAGATGAAAATCCCAGGCTTTTTCATTCTTAAAAGTCACAGAGCTGTAAAGCCCGCTCTTGCCCAGAGGCTCCTCTATTTTCAGATTGATCTCCTCGCGGAACTTGTTGCGCTGTTCCCGAAAACTGCTCGCAAATACCAGCGTATTCAACGCCAGCAAAACCAGACTGATAAAAACTATTTTTCTGTTCATCATCCCTCTCCTATCTTTAGAAGATAGTGTACCCTGATTTTCGTTTTGTTCAAACCAAGAGACAAAATTTTGCGATAACCGAGCAGAATGGTCTAATTCTCTCAAAATTTCTCAACAAACCATTGACTATGCTATAAAGGTAGCTACATTTTCTATAAAGACCAGACAAGAAACTGGCTTAATAAATTTTAAGGAGAAACGATGAATGTAAAAGAGGCAATAGAGTTGAGGCGGGCTTACAGGTCTCTTGAGCCAATTGAGGTAAGCGATGAACTGCTTCGGGATTTATATCATTCTGCATCATTAGCCCCTACATGTTTTAATAACCAGCCAACCAGGTTTGTTTTCGTTCGGGCAAAGGATGCTCTGGAAAAGGTCAAATCAGCGCTTTATCCGGGCAATGCCTGGGCAAAATCAGCCAGCTTGATTGTTGCAGTGTTTTCTCGCGCCCAGGATGCCTGCCTGGTGGAGGCGAGGGAGTATTATCTTTATGATGCTGGGACAGAAACAGCTTTTCTCATTCTCCGGGCTACAGAGCTGGGCCTTGTGGCGCATCCGATTGCAGGATACAATGAAGCCAAGGTAAAAGAGGCGCTGGGTATTCCTCCTGAATATCGCGTGATTACGCTGGTTATTATTGGCAAAAAATCTGAGACTATAAATCCGGTTCTTTCGGAAAAACAGATAGAAGCGGAAAAAGCCAGACCAGTAAGAAAGCCTTTTGAAGAGTCTGCTTTTATAGACAGATTTCAAGGCAAAGCCTAGAAAGGAGGCAGGAAAATGTTTAAGAGGAATGTTGGAACCGCGGACAGGATCATTCGGGCGATTATCGGGTTAATTATTGCAGGGCTTGGAATTTATTTCCATAGCTGGTGGGGGTTAGTTGCAATTCTCCCGCTTGGAACCGCTTTAGTGGGATATTGCGGACTATATACCATCCTTGGAATAAATACACTCTCAAAACCTGATGCCAAACCCGGAGTTTGACAAAAAAATAAGCTTGGATAAAATAAATTCCGGGCGCGAAAGTGGCGGAATTGGCAGACGCGCTAGGCTCAGGACCTAGTGGCTGATAAAGCCATAGGGGTTCAAATCCCCTCTTTCGCACCAGGATGCTAACATTTGGAGCTTAAGCGTAGATTTAAGCCCAGCAATTCCGCAAGCTATAAATCATTATCCTCATAAGAACAAATAATCCCAAAGAAAATCTCTTTTTTCGGAACAATGTGACATTTTGGGAGCAAACTACCTTGTTGAGGTTTGAATTTGCACAAGTTCTGTTTTAAGATAAAATAAAATGGGGATATTGGGCTATATTATGAATCATTAGTAAGGGGGATAAAAATGCCGGAAGATAAGAAAGGAAAAGGGCAAGAGGAGTCCCTGGATGCGTTTTTTGAGCCAACCGAGGATGAGGTCAGCAAGGACAAGGAGCACAAGTATTATCCAGTGGATAAGGACAAGGTTTCTGACTTGAAGGATTTGCCAGAGGAACAGCCTGAAGCGCCTGCAGGAGAAACGAAACCAGAGGGAGAAAAGCCAGCAAAAAAGCTGAAATTGAAAAAAACCAAAGCCGAATCTAAGGGAGGGAGCAAAACCCTGCTTATCATCCTGATCGCGATTCTGGTTCTATTGGTGCTTGCCGCTGGCGGATATTTTGGTGGAACTTTCCTGTATAAAAAATTCATTAAAAAGACCGAAGAGATTACCAAAACTATCACCAAGCCAAAGCCTGCTAAGCCAGTAACCGAGCCTGCGCCTGTTCAACCATCTCCAACTGCAACGCCGGAAAAACCAGGACCAACTCCTCCAACCAAAGAGCCAACGACCAAACCCACTCCCTTGACTCCCTCAACCCCGACTAAACCTTCTACGCCAGCTACTCCCACGATTCTAACTCCGCAACCTGTCAAGCCCTCCCCGAGCAAACCTGCGCCAGTTCAGCCCACTCCAACCAAGCCTACAACCACGCAACCTTCTGCAAAACCTACAACTCCAGCGCCTAGCCCTATTAAACCCCAAACAGTATCCATCCTCGCATCTCTGCCCTCCTCTGCATCCAGCAATGGATGGGCTTGCCAGGTAGAAGCAGATATGCTTCCGGAGAGTATGGAAGGACCTGTAAATCGGTTGAAGGCTCTTGGCTATAACAATATATATTATGTTGATACTACCAGAATTATGAAAATTTATCATCTATACCTCACTGGCTCTTTTGACCACAAGACCGCAGAGCAAAAAATGAATGGCCTTGTTCAGCTTGGATTCAAGCCCAGATTGGAGCAAACTGGAAATCAATTCCGGGTCATAGTCTATAGTTATGGCTCTAGTTCCATTGCGCAAAGCTCTAAAGCCAAAGTTGAGCAGGCTGGACTCGGACCTGCTGAAATAATAACCAAAACCGCTCCTGTGACTCTTCATCAAATCCGAATCGGACCTTATTCAACTCAGGCGGACGCTCGTAAAGTCTTGAATCAACTCCGAGCAAATGACTTTAAGCCAGTTCTGGTCAGGGAGAGATAATTGGGCAAACTTAGCCAGCTAACCTTTGCGCTTCCGGCACCACTCGTTAAATTCGTGGGTCAGGAAGTTCCTCGCGAAATGCGACTGAACGCATCGCGAGGAACCCTGCCTCTACCTCCAAAAGACCTGGTTACCGCTGTATATTTCCTTACACTAGACCCGGATGATGAGATCAGAAATTCAGCACGAGAAACACTTCTCAAGATGCCATCCGCGCTTCTAAAACCAGTGCTTGCTGACCCAAAGGCGCATCCGCTTATTCTGGACTTTTTTGCCCGAAACCTGCCTCAGGATTCTGAGCTTCAAGAAACAATTGCTCTTAACAAAGCCACTGATGACGAGACCATAGCATTTCAGGCAACTCTCACTAATAAAAAATTGGTTGACATCATCTCAAATAACCAGATTCGTCTCCTCAGATCAACAAAGATAGTGGACGCTCTCTCAGAAAACCCGCTTACAAGCCCAGCTATGCTGGACAGGATAATCAAGTTCCTGGAAGTGGAAGCCAAAATCTACAAAAAAATTGAGAAAAAACCTCCAGCTGGCGAAGGAATTGAAGTAGAGATTGAACAATTGCCTGAAGAAGAGGTTGCCCCGGTAACAGAACAGGAAGTGGCGCCTGTCACTGTGGAAGGTGAATTTGTGGAAAACGCATGGGCAAACCTGACATATTCGCAGGAACTGCTCTCGGATAAGGAATTCAAGACCAACGAGGAAAAAGATGCAGAAGAAGCAAATCTGAGCAAAAAAATTTCCAATATGAAAATTTCAGAGAAGATCAAGCTCGCGTTAGTGGGAAATCTTTCAGCACGCTCTATTCTGATCCGCGACTCCAATAAGCTGGTCGCAACAGCTGTGCTCAAAAGCCCGCGAATTACTGAGGCTGAGATTGAAGCAGTGAGCCGCTCTCACTCGGTTTCAGAGGAAGTCATCCGCTTGATTGCCAACAATAAAGAGTGGGCTAAAAATTATAACATAAAAGTCAATCTCGTGAATAATTCAAAAACCCCGATCCACGAGTCGCTTAAATTTTTAAATCATCTCAGGGATAAAGACCTAGCTGGAGTAGCGAAAAGCAAAAATGTTCCGCAACCAGTCGTGGTCGCGGCAAGGAAGCTTCTCCAGACTCGCCAGGAAGGCGCTCAGAAGAAAAAGCATCATTAAAAAAATGAGGAAAGGCAGATAATAAATGGCTGTTGTTGACCAGGAAAAAAAGGAAGTGAATGCCAAGATAGTTTTTTACGGACCAGCTTTGTCCGGAAAAACCACCAATATCCATTTCATTTATTCTAAGCTCAAGCCAGAACACCGCGGTGAACTAAAAACCCTCTCAACTAAAACACATCGCACACTATTCTTTGACTTCCTTCCTGTGGAAGTAGGAGAGGTCAAAGGATATAACACAAGGTTCTTCCTTTATACAGTGCCCGGACAAATTTTCTATAACCAGATTAGAAAGGAAATCCTGAAGGATGTTGATGGAATAGTCTTCGTGGCTGATTCCCAGCTAAAGGTTAAAGAGGAAAACATCCAGAGCTTCAAGAACCTGGAGGAGAATCTGGCGGAGCAGGGAAGAACCCTCGCAGAGATTCCTCATCTTATCCAGTATAATAAACGAGACCTCCCAGAAGTTCAGAGCCTTGAAGACCTTCATAGACAGATCAATAAATATAATGCGCCATTCTTTGAAGCAGTCGCTAATAAAGGAAAAGGAGTGCTTGAAACCCTGACAACTATTTCCAAAATGGTCTTGAAAAAACTCAGGGAACAGCCTCAACTCGCGCAAAAAGTGGAAACAGGTCCACCCCAAGCTTATGGTTTATCAGATGAATTTATCGTGATGAGCAGAGAAGAAGCTGAAAAAATTAAAGCTGGTCTGGCTAAACCTCCTTCTCCAATACCTCAGCCATCTCCAGCGCCCAAAGCGGCCACAACTATGCCTCCTGCCAAACCCGTGCAAGCTCCAGCAGGACCCCAGACACTTATGTCTGCAAAAACTCCTCCTGCGCCTCAAGCTCAGTCGCCCAAACCCGCGCCTATTCCTCAAGCTCCAAAACCTGCGCCAACTCCACCAGCACAAACACCAATCCCTGCCACTCCAACAAAGCCCGCGCCAACTCCTCAGGTCACGGCAAAACCCGCGCCTGCGCCAGCAGTGGGGCAAGCGCCCCTGCCTGCCAATCCTGAGCCTGCGGAACTGGCTCTGATCAAATGGGACAGACCACAACTCGTGGGCAAAAACACCCTGAGACTACCGCTTATATTTGAAGACAAAAAAACCGGAAAAACCTACGCAACAACTCTAACTATCGTCCTGGAAAATCTGCTTCCCAAATAGGCGCGCGCTTCTTAAGGTCTATATCATTTGACCTTTAACTTATGAGTGTGAGGTCTTTGTTCAAAAGTTGTGAGCAGATAGTTTCATTTCAGCTTTTCTTCCAGCTTTTTCACCCGTTTGAATAATTCTGGCAAATCCCTGAGCCTTAAATATGCCCGCTTGGCTTGCGAGAAAGGCATAGCTGGATAGCCCATCACAGCCTCTCCGGGCTTAGTGTCTTCATAAACACCGCTTCCGCCAATTACCTGGGTGCCCGGAGCAAGCCTGGTATGGTCTTTAATCACCACATTTCCAGATACCATACATCCTTCTCCTATCTCTACTGAGCCTCCTACAACTGTTCCAGCCAGAATGATGCAGTTCTTTCCAACCTTTACTGAATGCGCAATATGAATCAGATTATCAAACTTTGTTCCAGAGCCGATGATAGTCGCGTCCAGACTTGCGCGGTCAATTGCGCAATTTGCGCCAATCTCCACATCATCTCCAATTTCCACTATGCCAATCTGCGGAATCTTCTCATGACCATCTTTCCCCGGAATAAACCCAAATCCGTCTGAGCCAATCACAACCCCGGAATGAATGATACATCGCTGTCCCAAGACGCACCGCTCCATAATTTTCACGCCCGGATATAGCCTTGTGCCAGCTCCTATCCTAACATTCTTTCCAATATAACAATGCGCATCTATCCTTACTCTGTCTCCTATCTCTGCTCCAGTTTCTATCACTGCATACGGACCTATGCACACAGGTTCACCAAGCTTAACCTTTTCTCCAATCACTGCCCGGTCATCAATCCCCCAGGACTGCTCTGGTTCCCCGAGAAGAATTTTCTCAACCGAGATAAAAGCGCGATAAGCGTCCGGAACTAACAGCCCAGGCTTACCAGCAAGCCAAGTTTCATCAGAAACAATCAACGCTCCTGCATTAGTCTGCTTTGCTTCTTCCAGATATAGCTTTCCGCTAACAAACGAGAGCTGGTCCGAACGAGCATGTTTAAGCGAGCCTACCCCTTTAATCTCAATCTCTCCATCTCCGAGCAGTTTTGCTCCAATCTTCTCCGCAATCTCTTTTAATTTCATTTTTTGCTCCTAGCTTAATCCAGATTTCAGGGCTGGATATCAAGTGTATTCGCTTTGCTTGCGCGCATTTATAATTTGCTCAGTTTCCAAGCTCTTCTCCAATAATATATACCTCTATTTTTGTCAGGCTTGGAGGCCTATGAAGAATAACCTCAGCTCTGCAAATACGCTCTCGCGAATTGCAATCCGTGCATTCGCCTTTCTTTACGCAGGGCACTTTTATTTTAAGCTCTTGCGCGCGTTTTGGCGCGGCAATTTTTTTCACTCTCTCCCTTGCGGACTCTAAATCCAAGACCAGCTTGTTCAGACCAGCAACAAAAATAACCCTCTCAGGTCCGAAAATAGTAGCCGAGACGCGATTGCCTATGCCATCCATATTGTAAATCTCTCCAGTCGCGGTAATCGCATTTGCTGAAGTAATGAGAACATCACAGGTAAGTTGCGCCTTTCGTATTTTAAGAGATTGTTCCGGGCTTAAATTTTTAACCCAGTGGTCATAAACAACATTCCCGCGCGTCCTTAATGCATTATCCAGGCTGAGCTCGCGAACGCTCTTACTTCCTGGAATTCCCACCACTGCATTTTTGGGAATCTCGCGCAAAAGCAATTTTATCGCCTGCTTCTTGCTCGGAATATATTTTGCCTCAAAGCCATGCTTTTGTAATGCCTTGATGGTCTGTTTAATAATTCCCTTCATTCCCAGAATCCTCCATTTATATTTTATATCAGCCGCGGCAAAAAAGATAATCAAGCAGATTTGTTAAAAGTTTCAACTAGGGTGGTATCTGGTCAAGCTGGAAAAACAGGTTAAAATTAAGATGATGACAGAGGAAGAGGAAAAGGATAAGACATTAGAGAGGATTGAGCTGGATTTAAAACCGGAATTTATCCGGAAACATCCGGGCGCGGCTGAGAAGATTTTTAACAGGCTTTTGCCAAAGGAGCAATTAAAGCTGGCGCTTGCAAGAAGGGGCAGGGAGCGGATGGAATTGATTTTGCTTTCTCATAAGGATAAGGCTCTGGTTCGGAGTTTGCCTGCTCAGGAGCTTTATCTCACTCTTAAGGAGATTGGAGAGGAAGAGGCTCTCCCGCTGTTAGCGCTTGCGAGCCATCAACAGCTTACATATATTTTTGACCTGGAGTTCTGGGATAAGGATGTTCTCAGCCCTGCAAGAGTGATTAAATGGCTGGAATTATTGAGGATGGCTAGCCAGGACCAGCTTCAAAGCTGGCTAAAGAGAGCAGACCCGGAGCTATTGGTTCTGGCTTTACAGAAACTGGTTCAGGTGTTTGTGGCTGACCCTGATAATCTAGGCGCAGAGGAATGGAGAAATTACGAGGATATTTTTACGCTTGATGAGCTATACTATTTCAAGCCACTGGATAAGAAAAACAGGAATATAATTGAGAAGACCCTGATTTATCTCAGGGACATAGACGCGGAGCAGTTCTATACATTGATGGACTCTGTTCGGATGGAGTTGCCATTAGAGCTAGAGGACACAGCATACCGGGTTCGTGAGGGAAGGCTTGAGGATTATGGCTTTTATAGTTTTGATGATGCTTTTGAAATTTATCGCTATTTATCTCCTGAGAAGATGAAAGAGCTTCAGGAGAACCCAGAGAAGCCTTTTCCGCCAAAAACGCCTGTGGTCAGGTATCCAGTTATGCTTGGACAGGATGTGCCATCATTGCTCAGGGGTTGTTTGAGCCAGATGACCTCTCTGGAGCTTGAGGATTTTTATCATCAATTTGCAATGCTGGCGAATAAGGTTATGGTGGCGGATTCTATGGATTTAACCGAGTTAGAAAATGTGAAGCGCGCAGTGGAAAAGGTGTATGGGTATCTGGAGATAGGATTGTCAAGCTGGTCTAAAGGAAATTTAGAGGATGCAAAGGGGCTTTTGCAAAAACAATGGTTGCAATATATTTTCCAGGCAGGGTTCTCACAGGTGCTCAGGCTCAGGTTCAGGGCGCAAAGGATTTGCGAGCAAAACTGGTTCAAGAGTTTAGGCAAGCGGTTTTCTCTATTCGGAGAGGTTGATGGCAGGAGAATTGAGGCGTTGATTCAAGGCAGGCCTAAATTTTATTCTGAGGAAAAAGCCTTTGAGTTAAGGGAATTTCGCTCAATGAAGGATATATGGCTTGCGGAAAAAAGTGTGGCAAAAGCTGAGTTGTGCGCGAAATTGTTTTTTGAAATTTTAGGTCTGGATGAGATAAAGCTAAAGAAATTGATCTCAATATATCCGTTTGAGCTGAATTTTCAGGTGATTTTAGCTGGTTTGCTTGTAAGCGGTGTGGTTAGAGCAAAGCCGGATTTTGAGCCGATCCGGGAAGAGGAGTTGAGTGAATTCATTAACAAGGCAATGAGCCCGGGAATCCCTAGAAAAATTGACTCGGGGCTAAAGGATGAATTCCTGAAATGGATTAGAAGTAAAATGAAGGATGCTGGTATGGATGATGAGGAGAGTTTAAGGGAGTTTTTAGAGGCCGCTATAAAAAATCTGGAATCGGAACTAGGAAGGCTAAAAGAGGTCAAAAGGATAGAGCGGAAAATGATCAGTTCGGTGGTAATGGCTGAAGAAAGGCGCATAAAAATAAGCCACAAAAAGGAGATGGAAAATGAAGAGCCATAAATTGAAAATGCTTTTTAGCTTGGTTTTGGTCTTAGGACTAATAATTACAGTTGCTGAATGTCAGAGGAATGAATCAAGAGCGCCATTTGCGCTTGTTGCAAAACATGCAAGAGAAAAAGACTTTGCGTCAGAGCCTTCCTCAGGCTCAGTGGATGCTGATGAGGCAATAGACAAACCTATATCCGCGCAGATTTCTGAGCGAAAGCTGATTGCAAGAATTTCTCTGACGCTTGAGGTTGAGAAGATCAAAGACCCTGTGATTAAGGCAGAGGGTATTGCGAAGGAGTTTGGAGGGTATGTGTCTGATTCCCGGATTTATCAAGAAGAGACCAGCGAGAGCGCGACATTGGTTCTGATGATTCCGATTCAAAATCTGGACAGGGCATTAGCAAAGCTCAGAGAGTTGGGCAAGGTCAGGTATGAGCAGAAGACCACTGAGGATGTGACAAGGCAGTTTATAGACTCTCAGGCTCGGATCAAGAACCTGCAGAGGGAGGAAGAGGCTTTAGCGAGGCTTCTGGAGAGGAGTGGCAAGCTCGCGGATATTTTAGAGGTTGAGCGGGAACTGGCGAGAGTTCGGACAGAGATAGACCAGATTCAAGGAGAGTTGAGGTTTTTAGAGCATCAAACGAGTTATTCTACACTGACCTTAAACCTGAGCACCAAGCCCCTGCCTCCGCAATATGAAGCTGGGTCGTTGAAAAACAGTTTTATACGCGCCTGGCGAGCTTTCCGAGCAACGCTTCACGGCTTGGTTGTGCTTGCGATTTATGCGCTGTTTTTTGTTCCGCTGATTATTGTTTTAATTGCAATTATTTATTTTATCATCAAGCTGTTGAAGCGCCTGATTCGTGGCAAGAGGGCTTCTTGAGACAAGAATTTGAAAGAATAGGAACTCGCTTTGACAGATTCTCGGTTTAGCGCTAAATTATATGTATAATGACTGCAAGGCCCAAGAGTCGTGTAAAACGCAAAACCAGGAGTTCCTTAGTTAAAAAGAAGCTCCCGCAAGAAAAGCATCAGGTCCGCAAGGTTAACCGTCTTACCCAAGCTAAAAAATCCACTCTTAAGCTAATCCGTAAATATGACTCATACAGCAAAATTCAGGACAGCTTGTCCTGCATAGCTATTCTTGTGGACAATCAGGCAAGGATTTTATCTTGGAACCGTGTAGCAGAAAAGGTTCTGGGATATAAGCGCAAGGAGGTTCTTGGGAACAATAAGATATGGGAATGGCTTTATCCTGAGCCTGCTTATCGTGAGGAGATTTTTAAAAAAGCGGAGGAGTTGATTAGGCGTCAGAAGCTTGCGAATTATGAAAACACGGTTGTGACCAGGGACGGCAGTAAAAAGGTCATCTCCTGGCATGGGAATCAGCTAAAGGATGAATCCGGGAGGGTCAGGGCTGTGCTGGCTCTGGGCTCGGATGTCACGGAGCAGAAGCG
>Ga0123519_10000821_pt1 | contig 54503 bp, 63 predicted proteins | sample YelNatPaOPRAMG02_FD_87396 | JGI IMG/M metagenome (GOLD analysis project Ga0123519, IMG submission 87396) | Hot spring microbial communities from Yellowstone National Park - Yellowstone National Park OP-RAMG-02 (version 2) | ecosystem: Environmental > Aquatic > Thermal springs > Hot (42-90C) ...
AGCCGGAGTTATCGCTGAGGTTATGGAATAAAAACGGACTGAATGAGCCGGTGGGAAATCTCTCACCGGCTTTCAAAACCGGAGAATCATAGAATGCGTAAGGACAAGGTAAGAATTCGGCTTAAGGCGTTCGATCACAAGGTACTCGACCAGAGCGCTGAGCGTATCGTCGAGACAGTGCGCCGGACCGGCGCGAGAATCTCGGGTCCGGTTCTCCTTCCGACTGAGAAGGACATCTACTGCGTGAACCGCGGCACTACTATCGACAAGGAGTCGATGGAGCATTTCGAGATTAGAACGCATAAGCGACTGATCGATATCCTGAACCCGGGCCCTAAGACGATCGATGCCCTGATGAGGCTCGACCTGCCCAGCGGTGTGGATATAGAGATTAAGCTTTAACCTGCTCCGACGCGCGCAGCGCTCGGGGTTCAGTGGATGAGAGGCACTGTTCGTTGACGGATAGTGCAGGTTAGGGGATCATCAAATGATCAATGGAATTCTAGGTAAGAAGCTGGGTATGACCCAGGTCTTCGATGAGGCCGGGCGACTTGTTCCCGTGACCGTTATTGAGGCGGGTCCCTGCGTTGTAACGCAGATTAAGACCGAGGAAAAAGACGGTTACACTGGTGTGCAAATCGCGTTCGGCGATACAAAAGAGAAGCGCATAACTAAACCCGTGAAGGGCCATCTGGCGAAAGTCGGAGCGAGCGCTAAGCGTTATATTCGTGAGATACCGGTAGATGGTATCGATGATGTGAGCGCGGGCCAGGAGATCAAGGCTGATATATTCGCGGCAGGCGATATTGTTAAAGTGACCGGAATCTCCAAGGGTAAGGGATTTGCGGGCGCCGTAAAGCGCTACCATTTCCATGGAGCCGATATGACTCACGGTTCCATGATTCACCGCAAGCCTCAGTCCGGTGGTGCGACTGACGCCGCGCGCACTTTTAAGGGTGTGCGCCGTCCGGGCCATATGGGCAATGAACAGGTGACTCAGCGTGGGCTGACCGTATATCGCGTGGACCCGTTCCGGAACCTGCTTCTCATCAGGGGAGCTGTGCCGGGCGCGAACGGTGGGCTGCTGATGATCGCCAGGCAGATGGTGGGAGGATAGTTAAATGCCTAAGATTGGCTTGAAGAATATGTCAGGAGAGTCGATAGGCGATATCGAGCTTCGCTCCGAGGTGTTTGAAGTGGCACCGAATGTGCCTCTGATGCACCAGGCTGTTGTGACAGAGGAAGCGAACTCCCGCCAGGGAACTGCTGACACTAAGAACCGCGGCGAGATCAGCGGCGGCGGCAAGAAGCCGTATCGGCAGAAGGGAACCGGCCGCGCCCGCCAGGGATCGATCAGAGCTCCGCATTGGTATCATGGTGGAGTGGTCTTCGGACCGACTCCTCGTTCTTATCGACAGTCTCTGCCAAAGAAGATGAGAAGAGCTGCTGTGAAGTCAGCTCTTTCGGCAAGACTTGCGGACGAAGCGATCATTGTTCTGGACGAGATCAAGCTCGATAAGATCAGCACTAAGCAAATGGCGACACTGCTTAACAGCGTCGAGGCATACGGCAAGACGCTGGTAGTGGTGGACGGGATGACTGAGGAGATCAGGAAGTCGTCCAGGAACATTCCGGGCGTAGAGCTCAGAGTTGCTCCGGCTATAAGCGTACGCGACGTGCTGAACGCTGACAAGATCGTCATGACCCGTGGCGCGGTGGAGAAGTTGCAGGAGGTCTTTGCACAATGAAAGATCCGTATAGCATCGTAAAGCGGCCTCTCATCACTGAGAAGGGCATGAACATCGCCGCTATGGGCAAGTATGCGTTCGAAGTTGATATGGGCGCTAACAAGATCGAGATTGCGGAAGCAGTCCACAAGATTTTCTCGGTCGACGTTATTAAGGTGAATACGCTCAGAATAAAGGGAAAATCGAAGCGAATGGGCCGGTATCCCGAGGGTAAGACCCCGGACTGGAAGAAAGCCTACGTTACGGTAAGACCCGGTCAGCGCATCGATATCTTCGAGGGAGCGTAGTTTGGAGAATTATGAATTATGAATGCTGAATTATGAATTGGGAGGGATTCTCTCGGTTCATAAATCATAACTCTTAATTCATAATTCGTAATTTGGAGGATTCAATGCCTGTTAAACAGTTTAAGCCAACATCGCCGGCGCGACGGTATTATACGGTTTCCTCGTTTGAGGAGATTACGAAGAGCACGCCTGAGAAGAGCCTGCTGGAGCCTATAAAGAGGACCGGTGGACGAAACAGCACAGGCCGGCTTACCGTGCGCCATCAGGGCGGTGGTCATAAGAGGCAGTATAGAGTTATCGATTTCAAGCGCGATAAGATCGGCATTCCGGGCAAAGTCGTAGCGATCGAATACGATCCCAACCGCTCCGCCCGCATCGCGCTCATCAACTATGCTGACGGCGAGAAGAGATATATTCTCTGGCCGTTGGGGCTGAAAGTCGGCGATGCTGTTCTTTCCGACGAGACCGCTGACATTCGGCCCGGCAACTGCTTACCGCTGCAGAATATCCCTTTGGGAACCATTGTCCATAATGTCGAAATGAAACTCGGCAAGGGCGGACAGATAGTGCGCAGCGCCGGCGGCGGAGCCCAGTTGATGGCAAAAGAAGGCAAATATGCGCAGCTCAGACTGCCGTCCGGCGAGATGAGAAGCGTTCTGATTGCCTGCAAGGCTACAATCGGCCAGGTGGGCAATGTAGAGCACGAGAATATATCGCTCGGTAAGGCCGGAAGGTCGCGGTGGAAGGGCATTCGACCGACCGTTCGTGGTGTTGTTATGAACCCGAGAGACCACGCGCATGGTGGTGGCGAGGGTAAATCACCGGTCGGACGCAAGACACCGGTTTCCAAGTGGGGTAAGCCCGCTCATGGAACTAAGACTAGAGGCAAGAAGCAGTCGGATGAGCTGATTATCAGACGACGAGGCAGCAAGTAGGAGGAATAGCTAGTGGCGCGTTCGCTGAAAAAGGGTCCTTATGCTGACCCGAAACTCCTTAAGAAAATTGAAGATATGAACGCGAAGGGCGAGAAGCGGATCATCCAGAGCTGGTCCCGGCGTTCGACCATTTTCCCGCTTATGATTGGTCACACGATCGCGGTGCACGATGGTCGCAGACACATCCCGGTGTTCGTCACCGAGAATATGGTGGGACATAAGCTTGGCGAGTTCGCTCCGACCAGGACCTTTAGAGGGCACGGCCATCACACCGAGCGTTCCACTTCTTTGAAGTAAGGTCTAGGAGGCCAATCGTATGCAGGCATTAGCAAAGGCGCGCTTTGTGCGCACATCGCCGCGGAAGGCCCGCCTTGTCATAGATGCGATCCGCGGTAAAGACGTAAAAGAGGCAATAGCGATCCTTCAGTTCACACCGAACTTCGCGGCGAGGTTGATCGAGAAGGTGCTAAAGTCCGCTGTGGCTAACGCGGAGAATAACCACCACATGGATGGTGATAACCTGAAGGTCGCGCAGGCAATGGTAGATGGCGGCCCGCTGATGAAGCGGCTCCGCTACGCTCCGATGGGCCGCGGGTATCGGATGGTTAAAAGACTTAGCCATATAACGATCGCTGTAGAAGAGACTGAGCCCAAGCCAGAGAAGAAGGGTAAGCGCAAGGAAGTTGCGCGAACCGCTCGTGCCCCGAGAAGGGGAGGCGCGGCTTCGGCCCCGGCTAAGGCTGAGGCAGGCGAGGCGCCGAAGAAACGTGCGCCGAAAAAGAAAGAATCCGAAGGCGAAAGCACAGCCAAAGGAGGAGAGTAGTTGGGACAGAAAATACACCCAATAGGATTCCGCATCGGGGTCATTCGTGACTGGGAGAGCAAGTGGTATGCGGGCAAGGAATTCCCTGCGCTGCTCCTCGAAGATGCGAAGATTCGGAAGTATGTCAAGGACTCGCTGAACGCGGCAGGTGTTTCACATGTCGAGATCGAACGCGCCGCTAACAAGGTCAAAGTTACCGTTCATGCCGCAAAGCCGGGTATTATTATCGGCCGTGGTGGTAAGGGTGTCGACGATCTGCGATCGGAACTCGAAAAGATCAGCGGCGGCAAGATGGTGCATGTGAATGTGCAGGAGATCCGTTCACCGGAGCTCGACGCTCAGCTTGTGGCTGAGTCGATTGCTCAGCAGATAGAGAAGCGTATCTCCTATAAGAGAGCGACCAAGCAGGCGGTGTTCCGCACGATGCGTATGGGCGCAAAGGGAATCCGTATCAGAGTTGCCGGGAGACTTGGTGGAGCTGAAATGGCTCGCGTCGATGGTGACAAGTCTGGTAAGGTTCCGCTTCACACTCTAAGAGCCGACATAGACTACGGTTTTACCGAGGCTAAGACGACCTACGGCAATATCGGCATCAAGGTCTGGATCTACAAGGGCGATATTCTGCCCGGCGCGAAGCGCGCTGAACCGACCGAGGAAGAGCTGATGGCTGCCAGAAGACCGAGGCCGCCGCGCGGTGAGCGCAGGCCGAGAGGTGAAGGCGGCGATCGCGGAGATCGCGGTGGTCGTGGTGAGCGCGGTCGCGGTGGCGCCGGTGGACGCGGCGGACGCGGCGGCGAAAGGAGATAGTTCTGAAATGCTGATGCCCAAGAAGGTGCTGCACCGCAAGCAGATGCGCGGTACGCGAAAAGGCAAAGCGACCGCCGGGACAAAAGTTGATTTTGGCGAGTTCGGGCTGCAGGCTTTGGAAGCCGCCTGGATTACGGCCAATCAGATAGAAGCTGCTAGAGTTGCTATTACGAGACACGTAAAGCGTGGTGGACAAGTGTGGATCCGGATATTCCCGGACAAACCGATCACCAAGAAACCGGCTGAGACTCGTATGGGTAGTGGTAAGGGCTCTCCGGAAGGATGGGTCGCGGTTGTGAGACCGGGCCGGATGCTTTTCGAGATGGCCGGTGTGGATGAGAGTTTGGCTAAAGAAGCTATGAGACTCGCTTCACACAAGCTGCCGATCGCGACTCGGTTCGTGACGAAGAAAGAGCAGGGCGATATAAGTGAGACACTCTGAGTTTCGTAAGAAAATCAAAGAAGCTGGCGGAGTAGAGCTCGAGAACATCCTCAAGCAGGAGCGCGAGAACCTCTACAAGATGAGGCAGCAGATCGCCCTGAAGCAGCTCGACAATCCGCACGCGATTAAAAACGCCAGAAAGAACGTGGCCCGAGCTCTCGCTGAGCAGAGGGCACGCGAGATTAAGGCAGGCAAGGGATCCTAGTATGGATAGAGGCAGACGAAAAGTCCGAAGTGGACGTGTGGTTAGCGATAGTATGGACAAGACCGTGGTCGTTGCCATTGAGACGCTGGTCAGGCATCCGCTGTATGGAAGGATCGTGCGCAGGACGACTAAGTTCAAGGCGCATGATGAAGAGAATCAGTGTGGAGTTGGCGACACTGTCGAGATTATGGAGACCCGCCCGCTTTCCAAGGAAAAGAGATGGCGCGTGTCCCGCATAGTCGAGAAGGCCAAATAGTTTCTGGGTGTCAGGTGTCAGGTGGCAGATGACGGGGTTCGATTGTTCTCCGGTCTCTTATACCCGACGCCTGAAATCCGAGGAAGGATACTGGAATGATACAACCTTATACAAGGTTAAGAGCGGCCGATAATTCCGGAGCGCGCGAGATTCTTTGCGTAAGAGTCCTCAAAGGCTCGAATGCGCGCTATGCTGGCGTCGGCGACATTATAATCGGCGCCGTGAAGCAGGCTACGCCGGGCGCTACTGTTAAGAAGAGCGAAGTTGTGCGCTGTGTTGTCGTGAGAACAAAGAACGACATCCAGCGGCAGGATGGCTCTGTGCTGCGTTTCGACGATAATGCAGCCGTGGTGATAAACAACGCTAACGAGCCCCGTGGAACCCGCATCTTCGGCCCTGTGGCCAGAGAATTGCGCGAGAAGGGGTTCATGCGGATCATCTCGCTGGCGCCCGAGGTTCTGTAGGCTGCCAATAGGCGGCGCGGACTGTAGCTAGGCTCCCAATTGGGCCGCGATGGAGATTCAGAGATGAGGAAGAAAAAACCTGTTTACGAAGGTAAGATGAACCTGAAGAAGGGCGACGAGGTGCTCGTGCTCGCCGGTAAGGATAAGGGCAAGCGTGGCAAGGTCCTCCAGACTGTGCCGGAAGAGGGCAAGGTCATCGTGGAAGGGATCAATGTGGTCACACGCCATCAGAAGCCGCGCTCTACATCTTCGCGGGCTATGGTAAAGCAACAGCTTGGCGAAATGCAGATGCCGCTCGGCGTGACGGTTGCAAAGGTTATGCTGGTTTGTCCGCACTGCAACAAAGAAACCCGGATGTCGCGCACCGAGGGCCCTGATGGAAAGATGAGACGGACCTGCCGCAGGTGCGGTCAGTTCCTGGACGACAGGAGTTAAATATGCCCAGACTCAAAGACAAGTATAGAAGCGAGGTCGTCCCGAGCCTGATGAAGCAGTTCAATTATGAGAACGTGATGCAGGCTCCGAGGTTGACCAAGGTCGTCGTCAGCATGGGCGTTGGCGCCGCGACACAGGATACGAAACTCCTGGACGCCGCAGTGAACGATTTGACCCTGATCACCGGCCAGAAACCGGCTATAACGCGGGCTAAGAAGTCGATTTCAAACTTCAAAGTGCGCGAGGGGATGAGGGTAGGCGCGAAGGTAACTCTGCGCGGAGCTATTATGTTCGAGTTCCTCGACAGGCTCTTTAACGCGGTGCTTCCAAGAATCCGTGACTTTGGCGGAATTGCGCCGGATGCTTTTGACGGACGCGGCAACTTCGCGATGGGCCTCAAGGAGCAGTTGGTGTTCCCGGAGATCGATTACGATAAGGTCGACCGAACGAGAGGTATGAATATCGTTATCGCCACCACAGCCAAGAGTGACGAAGAAGGTAGAGCTCTGCTGAAGGCGCTCGGTTTACCTTTCAGAGAGGCCTAGGATAATGAAAACCTATCCGATTGACAAGATAAGAAACGTTGCCCTTGTGGGGCACGGCGGCACTGGAAAGACATCACTCGCCGAAGCGATGCTCTTTGCTTCGGGTGCGATCGGAAGAATGGGTCGCGTTGACGATGGATCTTCGACTGGTGACTTCGATCAGGATGAGATTCAGAGAAGAATGAGTATCAACTCATCGGTGCTGCCTTGTGAGTGGAAAAATACGAAGATCAACTTCATCGATACGCCGGGCTATCCGGATTTCGTGGGGGATGTTGTGGGCAGCCTTAGAGCGGTGGAAGCCGCGATGCTGGTAGTCGACGGCACGGGCTCTATCGAAGTCGGGACCGAGACCGCGTGGGACCTGGCTCAGGAAGCCGGGATCACCAAGATGTTTTTCGTGAATAAGCTCGAAAAGGAGAACTCGGACTACGCTCGAACTCTAGAAGCGCTGCGCGCGAAATTCGGAACGAGTGTTGCTCCGCTGCAGATCCCGATCGGTTCCGAAGATACATTCAACGGTGTGGTCGATCTTCTAACGCATAAAGCTTATACCTGGCAGAACGGTAAAGTTACGCCGGTAGATGTTCCCGCTGATCTGCAGGACCAGATGGAAAGCATGCGCGAAGCTTTGATCGAGTCCGTCGCTGAGATGGACGATGCCCTTATGGAGAAATACTTTGAAGAGGGCACGCTCGAAGACGCGGATGTCGCGAAGGGCTTGGAGATCGGTCTGAAGACTGGCAAGGTCGTTCCGGTGCTGGTGGGTTCGGCGATGAAGATGGTGGGCATCGATACGCTGCTCGACTTCATCGTATCGAGTGTGCCTTCTCCGGCGGCGGTTCCTCCCGTGGAGGGAACAACCCCGAGTGGCGCCACAGAGACGCGCGGAGCTGATGATTCGTTCTGTGCTCTTGTCTTCAAGACGATGGCGGACCCGTATGTGGGCAAGTTGACTTACTTCCGGGTGTTTGCCGGTTCGATCAAGTCTGATTCGCATATCTACAATGCAAATAAAGAGCGCGAAGAGAGAGTCGGTCAGGTCTACTTCCTCCTGGGCAAGAACCAGGAAGCTACCGCAACGGTCGGCGCCGGCGACATAGGCGCTGTTGCGAAGCTGCAGGAGACATCGACCGGCGATACGCTCTGTGAGAAGGCTAAGCCGATTATACTTAAGCCGATCGAGTTCCCGGATCCGGTTTATTCGGTGGCTGTTAAGGCGAAGACCAAGGCTGATGAAGACAAGCTCGGTCCGGGCCTTCAGAAACTGGCTGAAGAGGATCCGACGTTCAAGACGACTCGTAGCGCTGAGACAAGCCAGACGCTTATGAGCGGTCTCGGCGAAGCGCATTTGGACATTGTCGTTGAGCGGCTTAAGAGAAAATTCGGCGTGGATGTGGAGACTGAGACTCCGAAGATCGCTTACCGCGAGACGGTAACGACTAATTCGGAGGCTCAGGGAAGACACAAGAAACAGACCGGTGGGCGCGGGCAGTTCGGCGATTGCTGGATCCGCCTTGAGCCGCAGCCGAGAGGCGCCGGTTATGAATATGTCGATGCAATCGTCGGCGGGGCCATACCCAGGCAGTTTATTCCGTCGGTCGATAAGGGAGTGCAGGAAGCATTGAACCGCGGCATCCTGGCTGGTTATCCGGTGGTGGATGTTAAGGTGACCTGCTACGACGGAAGCTTCCACACCGTTGACTCCTCGGATATGGCGTTCCAGCTCGCTGGTATCCTGGCGTTCCAGGCTGCCGCTGCGAAGGCGAACCCGGTTATCCTGGAGCCGGTTATGGAGATGGAGATCACTGTTCCCGAAGAGTTTATGGGCGATGTTATCGGCGACATAAACACGAAGCGGGGAAGGGTGTTGGGTATGGAGCCGATCGGCGGCGGAAGGCAGAAGATAAAAGCTCAGGCGCCGCAGTCCGAGGTCCTGAGATACTCCATTGACCTGCGGTCGATAGCACGTGGACGCGGCAAGTTTAGCGCGAAGTTCTCGCACTACGAAGAGATGCCGGCTCACGCGGCGCAGCAGGTAATCGCTGAAGCCGAAAAGGCGAAGAAAGAAGAGTAGGAGTGATTACGTGGCAAAGCAAGCGCTGATTGAGAAGCAGAAGCGCCCGCAGAAGTTCAAGGTTAGAGCATATAACCGATGCGGGATTTGTGGTAGACCGCGGGGATACATCAGAAGATTCGGCTTGTGTAGAATCTGCTTCCGCGAAATGGCGCACCAGGGATTGATCCCGGGCGTTACAAAGTCGAGTTGGTAGTTGATTTGGGATTCAACCTTAGAAACTGTTTGACATCGAGTCGCACAAAATGTTACGATAGACATTTGTGGCGGTCCGATAAGACGGAGGATCAAGCATGACCGTGACAGATCCTGTGGCCGACCTGCTTACGAGGATCCGGAACGCGAATTCAGCGAAGCATGATTTCGTAGAAGTGCCCGCCTCGAAGCTGAATATGGAGATTGTACGCATTCTCCAGGGCGAAGGCTTCATAAAGAACTATGAACAGGTGAAAGATCGGAAGTTTCCGACTGTAAAGATTGCTTTAAAGTATGGACCTAAGCAGGAGATGATCCTGAGCAACCTTAGGCGCATTAGCAAGCCGGGACTCCGAGTCTATGCCAAGCGCGACAGAGTACCAAGAGTGCTCCGTGGCCTGGGCATTGCGATTATTAGTACGTCCAAGGGCGTAATGACCGACCGTGAGGCCAGAAAGCTTGGCATCGGCGGTGAAGTTCTGTGCTACGTTTGGTAGAGTAGGAGACTATTGTCATGAGCAGAATAGGACAATTGCCCATACCGGTGCCCAGCGGAGTGCAGATCAGCCAGGAGGACGGTGTTCTGACGGTCAAGGGCCCGAAAGGGACCTTGAGCCGCGAATTGCATCCGGCGATTAACATTAAGGTAGAGGACAGCAAGATTATCTGCGAGAGACCGTCCGATTCCAAGGAGCATCGCTCCCTGCACGGTCTCACACGGACGCTGGTCAACAATATGGTGGTCGGCGTTACGCAGGGGTATGAGAAAAAACTGCAGGTTATTGGTGTCGGTTACCGCGCTGAGATGCAGGGCAAGAACCTTGTCCTTTCGGTGGGCTACTCCCACCCGGTAACGGTCGAACCGATGGAAGGTATTTCCTTCGAAGTCGGCCAGGAAACAAATAACAGGGTCCCGTTCATTATCGTGCGGGGCATCGATAAGGAAGTTCTCGGCCAACAGTCTGCTGAGATCAGACGGATCAGACCGCCGGAGCCTTATAAGTTCGTGGTTGCCCAGGGCATGCACGGTAAAGGTATCCGATATGCGGGAGAGAGGGTCCGGAAGAAGGAAGGTAAGGCTGGAGCTGCCGGAAAGAAGTAGTCGGAAAGCGGCTGCGGGTTACGGATTGGGAATCGAATTGAGTCTAATTCCATTTCTAACTTATTGTCGCTAGTGATAACTTCTGTTAACATGTTATTGTTCGTGCCTGGTGCCGGGTCGCACATTGGGCAGCAGGTCCCATATAGAGTGGGTTTGGTGCTGGCGACCGGCCAGGCCAGGTACGAAGATCACCAATAAACCTGGTGCCTGGGGGTTTTAGATGCTATCAAAAGAAGCGCTTCGAAAGAAGCGGCATGGAAGAGTAAGGAAACGCGCGATAGGAACGGCTGAGAAGCCGCGCCTCAACGTGTTCAGAAGTCTGGCTAATATCTATGCTCAGGTTGTGGATGATACGACGGGGAATACTCTCGTATGCGCATCTACACTCGATGGCGAGATAAAGGCTAATGCTAAGAGTGGTGGCAACATTGAAGCCGCCAAGCTCGTAGGTGAGCTCGTTGGTAAGCGAGCTGTTGAGAAGGGCATAGATACTGTGGTTTTTGACCGCGGCGGCTATAAATATCACGGCCGAGTAGCGGCGTTGGCTGACGGCGCGCGCGAAGCCGGGCTGAAGTTCTAGGAGCCTAGGGAGGAAGCATGCCTAAGATAAATCCGGATGCACTCGATCTTGAGGAGCAAGTCATCCGTACTAACAAGGTTCAGAAGACCCACAAGGGCGGCCGTACCCTAAGCTGGAACGTCCTCGTGGCGGTGGGCGACCGAAACGGCCATGTGGGCGTCGGTTTGGGTAAGGCCCGCGGCATTCCCGACGCGATCCGCAAGGGAATCGAGGATGCCAAGAAGAACATTATCACTGTCCCGCTCGTGGGAACCACGATCCCGCACGAGACCGAGATGCGCTATGGCGCGGCGCTTGTACGTATGAAGCCGGCTTCCCCAGGAACTGGGGTTGTGGCTGGTGGAGCCGTCAGGCCGATTCTCGAACTTGCGGGAGTCAGAGATGTGCTTGCCAAGTCTCTTGGTTCGCCGAACGCTATTAATGCGGCATGGGCGACGATGGAGTGCCTGAGAAGCATTCGGATAGCTGAGGATGTGTGCAGGATGAGAGGCAAGTCCCTCGAGGAGCTCGTTCCTTGGTTGGCTAAGAAGAGACGGGACGAGGCGATTGAGGTGACGGAAGTAGAGACCGTCGAAGAAGTCGAAGTTGCGGCTGAAGAAGGCCGCGAAGACGAGGCTTAAGATACCTATAAGAGGCAAGTGATGCTGAAGGTTACTTTGAAGAAAAGTGTCATCGGATACGATAAAAGGCAACGGGCTACTGTAAGGGCCCTGGGGCTGGGAAAGGTCGGGTCGTCCGCTGTTCACACTGAGAGCCCATCGATTCTTGGTATGATCAGAAAGGTACCTCACCTTCTTTCGGTCGAGAACCTGCAGGAACCTGTGGAGGCTAAGTAATGAGATTAGAAGATTTGCGTCCTGCGCCTGGATCTAATCAGAAGCGCAAGCGAGTGGGGCGCGGTATGGGCTCCGGGATGGGCAAAACTGCTACCAAGGGACACAAGGGGCAGAAAGCTAGAGCGGGGGCTACACCGAGATTGGGATTCGAGGGTGGACAGACCCCTCTGCATCGCAGATTGCCGCAGAGGGCTGGGTTCAGGAATATCAATCGCAAGGAATATGCGGTCGTGAACCTGACCGATTTGGACCGCTTCGATGCGGGGACCGAGGTCACCCCGGATGTGCTCAAAGACAGCGGGCTCGTCAAGAATCAAAAGGACGGAATTAAGATCCTTGGAAACGGCGACATAACGAAGGCTTTAACGGTACGTGCTCATAAGTTCAGCAAGACTGCTGAAGAGAAGCTCAAAGCTGCCGGCGGTACGGCGGAGGTATTGTAGATGTTAGCATCGTTAATGGCGGCGTTCAGGATTCCTGACCTGAAGAAGAGAATCACGTTCCTGTTTGCAATGTTTGCCGTCTATGTGGTCGGGCTCCATATTTCGGTGCCCGGCGTGGATACGACGATTCTCCAACAGAGACTCGGTGGAGACAACAGCCTGTTCACGCTGTTCGATGCGTTTACGGGCGGCGCTTTTAAGAAATATACGATCTTCGCGATGGGCATTATGCCTTATATTAACGCGTCGATCATTATGCAGCTCTTGACCATTGCGATCCCGCAGCTCGAGCAGATGCAGAAAGAAGGCGCTGCCGGTCAGAAGAAGATAAGACTTTATACACGCTGGTTGACTGGCGTTTTGGCGTTGTTCCAGGCGTATGGTATGACGTCGTGGCTGCAAGCGGTTGGCGCTATTCCGGGCGCCGCGCACTGGTATGATCCGACAATTATCCGCATCGCCATTGTTTTGGTAGCGGGGACGTCGTTCCTGATGTGGCTTGGTGAGCAGATCAGCGATAAGGGCATAGGTAACGGTGTATCAATCGTCATCTTCGCTGGTATTGTGGCCTATCTGCCATCGCAGATATCGAGCACGATTGTAGTAGAAGGGATGAGCAACCATAACTGGTTCGGCATCATCCTTCTCGGGTTGCTCTTTATCGCGACGGTAGCTTTTGTTGTGGCTATCACGCAGGCTCAGAGGAAAATACCGATCCAGCATGTAAAGAGGATCGTTGGGAATAAGATGGTTGGTGGGCAGTCGAGCTTCCTTCCGCTGAAGATCAACTCGGCTGGTGTTATTCCGATCATCTTCGCTGTATCGATTATGTATTTCCCGATGACTGTGGTCAATATCTTCACTCATGGGAGCAAAGAGGGATTCCTCTACTCTCTCGCTAGTGGACTTATGCCGGGGAATACGTGGTGGGGATCACTGCTTTATGCGGCGCTGATTATCTTCTTCACCTATTTCTATACGGCGGTTACATTCAATGTTAAGGACGTGTCGGATAACCTTAAGAAGTGGGGAAGTTTTATCCCCGGTATCAGACCGGGTAAGCCGACCCAGGATTATCTGGACAAGATCATGACGAGGATAACCTTGTCGGGCGCCGTGTTCCTCGCGATCATAGCGTTGATGCAGTATTATGTTCCGCAGTGGGTAAACATCAGGACGTTCACCCTTATCGGTGGAACTTCACTGCTGATCGTAGTCGGTGTCGCTCTCGAGACGATGCAGGCTATCGAATCCCACCTCCTTATGAGGCATTATGAGGGATTCATAAAGTAACAATCTGTAGATGATGACTTCAGATGGGGCGGGATTTCAAATCCCGTCCCATCATAGAGATGGATGTGAAATCTGTCCCGGATATAAAAATAGCTATCAGCTGAGGGCTTAAGTTTTGCGTATTGTGTTGTTTGGACCGCCTGGAGCCGGTAAAGGTACCCAGGCGAGTTTGCTGAGTGAGAAATATGGAGCCGCGCATATATCGACCGGAGATATACTGCGCGAAGCCGTTGCCAACAAGACCGAAGTCGGCCTTAGGGCAAAAGGATTTATGGACAAGGGCGAGCTGGTTCCTGATGAAGTGGTGATCGCCATTGTTAAAGATAAACTGGCCTCGATAGGGGACCAGGGATTTATTCTGGACGGGTTCCCAAGAACGATAGCGCAAGCCCAGGCTCTGGATATAGCGCTGGTAGAGATCGAGAAACCGCTCGATGCGGTGGTGAATCTTCAGGTAGACGAAGATGAGCTCGTGAGGCGGCTTTCGGGGCGAAGAGTGTGCCCGAGCTGCGGCGAGCCTTATCATATCGATTCCAAGCCGCCGAAGGTGGAGGGTGTGTGCGATAAGTGCGGCGCAGCTCTTATCCACAGGGCGGATGATCAGCCGGAGGCAATCAGAAACCGGTTGAGAGTTTACAATGAACAAACGAGCCCTGTTCTCGGTTACTATTCGGGAACAGGGGTTCTCAAAAATATCCCCGCCACTGGGAGCATCCAGGATATCCTGGACCGCATCGTGGCAGCGCTTGGTGTGTAGATGATAATCAAGAAGACACCGGCAGAAATAGAGAAGATGCGCGCCGCCGGCGCTGTTGTGGCCAGGTGTCTGAGAGATATAGTCGAACAGATAGTTCCGGGCAAGACTACAACTAAGGACATTGATAAAATGGCGGAAGAGCTGATAAGCAAGTATGGCGCGATCAGCTCCTTTAAGAATTATCGCGGCTACCCGAACACGGTATGTGTGGCTGTGAATGAGGAAGTCGTTCACGGTATACCTAACGACAGGATTTTACTGGCGGGAGATATAATCGGAATCGACCTCGGAGCTATAGTGGACGGGTGGCATGGTGATTCAGCGGTGAGTATTGCCGTGGGTGGAATGGCTTCACCTGAAGCGATGGCGCTGCTGAAGGTAACGAAGGAAGCCCTGTTTAAGGGTATCGAGCAGGCGAGGCCGGGTAACCGGCTATCTGATATCGGTCACGCCATCCAGTCGTATGTGGAAAAGCGCGGATACTCGGTGGTCCGGGACTTGGTTGGGCATGGGATCGGACGAAGTATGCACGAGGATCCACATGTGCCGAACTACGGAAAACCGGGCAAAGGTATCCGGTTGGAAGAAGGAATGACGCTGGCCATAGAGCCCATGGTTAACATCGGCGGCTATGAAGTAGATACGCTAAAGGACAATTGGACGGTCGTTACCAGGGATAGATCACTATCAGCTCATTTTGAGCACACGGTAGCTATTCGCAAGAATGGGCCGGATATATTGACGCTGGCGCCGGTGGAGGAGGCTTAGTTCGGATATGGCTAAAGAGAAACCGATAGCGGTAGAAGGCCGCGTAACGGAATCCCTGCCGAATGCAATGTTTCGTGTGGAGCTCCCGAATGGTCATTCGGTACTGGCTCATGTTTCGGGCAAAATCAGGATGCACTTTATCAAGATTTTACCCGGCGACAGGGTGCAGTTGGAATTGAGCCCGTATGACCTTTCACGCGGGAGGATCATATATCGCTACAAGTAGAGGCGGAAGGTCTCGCGGCTGGTTCCCGGTCTTATCACTTCCGGAATACTGGGAACTGAGACAAAAAGCCCTACACTTGATGAGGTTAGTTCAATGAAGGTTAGAGCTTCGGTTAAACCGATGTGTGACAAGTGCAAAGTGATCAAGCGAAGAGGTGTTATTCGCGTGATCTGTAAGCAGTATCCCAAGCATAAGCAGCGACAGGGCTGATGGGGCTGCCTAGTTTTGATTGGAGGGTAACGTAGCTTGGCGAGAATTGCAGGTGTAGACCTCCCCAGGGATAAGAAAGTCGAATACGCGCTGACTTACATCTACGGCATTGGGTTGTCGAGTTCGAAAGATATCGTTTCCCAGGCTGGAGTTGACCCGAGTACTCGGGTGCGCGACCTGACGGAGAGCGAGATTTCCGAGCTTAGGAAAGTGATCGAAGGAAGCTATCGCGTGGAGGGAGACCTTCGGCGTGAGCTGGCGATGAGCATTCGCCGCCTTATGGAGATCGGTTCCTATAGAGGGCTCAGGCATCGACGCGGGCTCCCCGTCCGTGGTCAGCGAACGAAGACCAACGCGCGCATGCGCAAGGGTCCGAAGAGAACCGTCGGCGTTCGACGCAAGAAGTAAGAGGAGGCCCTAATTGGTAAGAAAAGCATCAACGGGTGTTCGCCAGAAACCGAAGGAGAAGAAAAATATCCTTCAGGGTGTGGCGCATATTCAGAGCACCTTTAACAACACGATTATATCGATCACTGATATGACGGGAGCGGTTGTATCGTGGGCCAGCGCCGGTACGGTTGGCTTCAAGGGTACCAAGAAAGGTACTCCGTTTGCGGCACAGTTAGCCGCTGAAGCCGCTGCGCGCAGGGCTATGGAGCATGGTATGAGACGCGTGGACGTCTTTGTGAAGGGTCCCGGTTCAGGCCGTGAGACCGCTATCCGTTCTTTACAGGCTATCGGGTTGGAAGTCAGTCTAATTAAAGACTGCACACCGATCCCGCACAATGGCTGCCGCCCACCGAAAAGGCGGCGTGTGTAATCCGACTTGATCGGCTTGCAGCCCGGATGGGTGCAGGCGTTTGATAGGGTTCTTAGGAGACGATTAGGTTATGGCAAGTGAAGGCAGTCCCGTCTGCAGACGATGCAGACGAGAGGGCGTAAAGCTCTATCTGAAGGGCGACAAGTGCTATTCCCGCAAGTGTCCGGTGGAGCGCAGAGCGTATCCTCCCGGGCAGCATGGGCAGGGAATGCAAAGAAAGCTTTCGGACTACGGTGTTCAGCTTCGTGAGAAGCAGAAGATGCGCAGGATCTACGGTGTAAGGGAGCAGCAGTTCCGGAATTATATCCAGGATGCTATTCGCAGGCCGGGAGTCACCGGCGATATCCTTCTGCAGCTGTTGGAAATGCGGCTGGATAATATCGTATACCGGATGGGACTCGCGTCGTCAAGGGCACAAGCGCGGCAGTTTGTGTCCCATGGACATATAATGGTTAACGGAAAGAGAGTGAACATCGCATCGTATCAAGCAAGAGCCAACGATGTGGTGGAGGTCGCTGAAGGTGCGCGAAAGATCCCGCCGCTGGTGGCGGCAATTGAGGGAGCCGGTGGCAGAGCTCTGCCCGCATGGCTCCAGTTCGATGCGAACCAGATGAGAGGGACGGTTGTATCGGCGCCGATAAGAGACGAGATCGACACTGACGTTCAAGAGTCGTTGATTGTCGAATTCTATTCAAGATAATACGGAGGCGACCAAATAATGGAGATGGTGACGCCGCGCATCGAAATACTGGAAGACGGCGAAACGTTTGGCAAGTTTGCCATAGAGCCGTTGGAACAGGGATTTGGATATACGATCGGCAATGCTCTCCGCAGGGTGTTGCTGTCGTCGATACCGGGAGCCGCCATCACGTCGATCAAAATAGACGGCGTGCTGCATGAGTTCTCGACTATACCCGGAGTCAAGGAGGATACGACTGAATTGATCCTCAACCTCCGGGAGCTCTATGTTGCGATGGAGACGAATGGGACCGAGGAGAGCGAGCCTCGCACTATTAGAATCGATGTTCACGGACCTGGTGATGTGACCGGTGCGGATATTCAAACCCCGCCGGAGATCGAGATCGTGAACCCGGAAATCCACATCGCTACTCTGAATGACGAAGCCGCCCATCTTTCGGCGGAGATGACGGTGGAGCGTGGCAAGGGCTATGTGCTGCCGGAAAACCAGGAGAACGTCAAGCAGAGCATCGGGGTTATCCCTGTGGGCGCCGTCTTTACACCGGTGCGCAAAGTTAGCTATACTGTTGATCCGACCAGAGTTGGTCACAAGACCAATTATGATAGGTTGATATTAGAAGTATCTACCAACGGCACTGTGATGCCGAGTGATGCCGTGAGTTTAGCGGCTAAAATCATTGACAGGCAAATAAGGTTGTTCTTCGACTTCGCGCGCAAGCCTAAGGGCTTGGGAGCGGATTTCGGAGATGCCGGACTGGGCTCGCTGCCCGGGCCGCCTGATGCGAGGATCGAGGAACTCGACTTCTCCGTGAGGACTTATAACTGCCTTAAGAAGGCGAATGTGCTCACGATTGGGGAGTTGGTGCAACTCTCGGAAGTCGACCTTATGAATATCAGGAACTTCGGAAAGAAGTCGCTTAATGAGGTCAAGGATAAGCTCGCATCGCTCAACCTCTCCCTGAAAGCCGGCGGAGATCGCGGTGATCTGAAGATTCTTCCTCCTGAATCTACGGACGAATACGATGAGGAAGATGAAGAGGACGAGGAAGCCGGAATGGGCGAGGATCTCGAGGAGTCTGAAGAGGACGAGACCGAGACGATAGCCGAAGAGGAAGAGTAGGCTTGTCCTACTGATGAGAATAGGTTTGAGAAGGCAGGATTAAAGAATGCGACATCGTGTTGCTGGAAGAAAACTGGATCTGCCGAGCGATCAGAGGATAGCGCTTCTGCGCGGGCTGGTTAGATCCTTGATAATGTATGAAGCCATCGAGACTACCGAAACCCGTGCGAAAGAGGCGCGTGTGATCGCTGAGAAGCTCATCACGCTCTCCAAGCAGAACACTATGCATGCCAGGCGGCAGGCGCGCAAGGTCCTGCCTGCTCCGCACGCACCCAAGGGAATGCTGAGCGCGCACGGAAAAGCGCAGAAGCAGATGCGGGAAGAGATGCAGGCGAACGATCCTGTGAAGCGCCTGTTCGACGTGGTTGGGCCGAAGTTCGCAGATAAGCAGAGCGGCTTTACACGGATGACCAAGATCGGTTTCCGCCGTGGAGATGCGGCGCCGGTGGTCAAGCTGGAGCTGGCGGTAGACTAGTGCGTAACGTCAAGGTCGTCGTGGAATACGACGGCACTGACTACTTCGGCTTTCAATATCAGCCGAATGCGCCGACGATACAGGGAGAACTCGAAAAAGTCCTCTCGAAAATCGTCAAAGAGAAAGTGACCATCTACGGCGCGGGTAGGACCGACGCGGGGGTGCATGCCTCAGGGCAGGTGATTAACTTCCGCACTGGCGGGTCTATCCCGATCGAGAGAGTCTGTGTGGCGATGAATTCCTTGCTTCCACCGTCGATTGCGGCGGTGGAAGCTCAGGAAGTCGGTGATGATTTCCACGCGAGATACTCCGCGAAGTCGAGGATGTATCACTACAGGATCCTGAACAGGAATGTTCGGAGTGCTCTGGAAAGCCGGTTCTGCTGGCATGTGAGGAGTCCGCTCGATGTGGCGCTGATGAAGGATAGCGCGGAGCCCCTTTGGGGGATTCACGATTTTTCATCATTCGCATGCGCTGACAGGGACGAAGGCAGTCCGGTCCGCAATCTTACGGAGATCGATGTTCGACGCAGCGGGGAGCATGTTATCGTGACATTGCGAGCCAATGCGTTTCTGAGGTCGATGGCGAGGATCGTGGTCGGGACGCTTGTTGAGGTGGGGCTCGGACGGAGACCCGGCTCACAGATAAAGGAAATACTCGAGGCCGCTGACCGGAGATTGGCGGGAAAAACGGCGCCTGCTCAGGGATTATGCCTTAAGGATGTTGAATACTGAAGAGGATACGCGATGGGAACATATTTCGCTAAGCGGGAAGATATGACGAGAAAGTGGTTTGTGGTGGACGCAGATGGCATGTCGCTTGGGCGCTTGGCCGTCGAGGTCGCCAAAATCCTTCGGGGTAAGCACAAACCGACCTTTACACCGCACGTTGACTGCGGCGATCATGTGATCGTGGTAAACGCCGATAAGTGCGTGCTCACCGGCGCCTCGAAAGCTGCCGAACCAATTCACCATCATACCGGCTTCCCTGGTGGGCTTAAGAGCGTTGCACGTGGTGAAGTGCTGGAAAAGACTCCTGAAAAGGCTATTATGAGAGCCGTCAAGGGTATGCTCCCGCATAACAAGCTCGGAGACGCTATGCTTAAGAAGCTCAAGGTCCACGTAGGACCCGAGCATAACCACGAAGCACAGAAGCCCGAAGAATTGAAATTCAGCTAGTTAAGATAGCTTTGTTCATCTGACGGAGGATGAGTTTTGGAACAGACCGCAAGATACTATGGTACGGGTCACAGGAAGAACGCAACGGCTAAGGTGTGGCTCACTCCTGGTGAGGGCAACGTTTCGATAAACGGTGTGCCGATGAGCCAGTATGTCGGCCGTAAGGCGCTCGAGCTGTTGATTCTCCAGCCGTTCGAGGCTGTCGGGGCGGCGGGAAAGTATGATGTCAACGCCAAATGCCTCGGTGGAGGAATCGCGGGACAAGCCGGAGCCGTCAGGCACGGTATTAGCGTTGCGCTGCTGCAGGTTGGCGCGGATATGCGAACACCGCTGCGCAGGCAGGGCTTCCTAACCCGAGACCCAAGAGTTAAAGAGCGAAAGAAATACGGTCGCAAGCGAGCGAGGAGAGGGTTCCAGTTCTCCAAGCGCTAAAAAAGCTTCCGCGGAAGTTTTGCTTGCGCATCGACTATGGCCCGGAGGCCTTCCGCCACCGGGCCAATTACTGCGTACGGGGTAAGGACATTTCATCCTGCCCCTTATTTATGTACGTGATTATATGAGTCTGAAGAGCTTTGTTAATGGTTGCAAGTAGCCATTAAGCGAACAATAGGTGACAAATAGATAACAGGCAAGCGATGATAACCTGCGACACTGGGTAACATACCTCCGATGTACTAAATCCTGCCCCTCAAAAGACAGCATCCCCAAAAGAATAAGGCACCGCAATTAAGGAGGATGAACTTTTGTCCTGGGGGAGGAAGAACCTGAGCATCATTTAAGGTAAGGAATCGTGGCATGAACACTCTCGTGACTGCTACGCGGCACCTCTCGCAGCCCTGCGGGTTGCTGCCGACCAAGGACTGTCGTGTTCACCACGAAGGGAACGAAAATGGCAAAAAACGCCATTTTCGAAGGAGGAAAAGAGTGAAAAGGTCAGTTGTCGTGTTTGTCTGTGCTGCGGCACTATTGATCCCTGCTATGGCAGCGTTCGCCGGCTCCAACTGCCCGTCGATTACAGTACGGGTAGGGAGCAATCAGGCTACCTGGACATGCCCGGTTACGCCGAACGGTGGTTCCTGGACCTACACACTGGACAGTGACGTTGTTCTCCCGAACGGCGTAGGCACCCTGCTTAAAGGCAAGACCAAGTTCCAGAAGGGCGGCGATCCATTCGTCTTTGCTGATTTCGGGCTGCATCTGAACGGGCCGGGAACTGTTTTCGTGGATTCAGGGCTGTTGACTTTCACGTCTATAACGGATCCGCAGGCCTATGCGACCGCCGGTATCACGCTGACGGCGGGAGCGGATCCTCTCACCGAAGCTGGTAGCTATGCCGGTGGAACAAAGGCATATCAAGCCACATATAATGGTGGGAATGTCTTCGCGCAGTTGGTCCCGACTCTTACTGCTGCCCCTACCACTACCAATACCATATCTGACAGGTTCCCGCTTACTGATACTGTCATAATACCGGGAAGCGTGAGCAGCATCGAAGGCCAGTTCAGCTTCTTTGCATACGCAGCGGGTGATGTGAGCGGTACGAGTCGGTTTGAAGTTACTCCGCAGATACCTGAATTTGGCAGCCTTTCGCTGGCTCTATGCGCGGGTCTGCCTGCTGTTGCGGCGAGGTTCCTGCGCAGGAGGCGCAGTGCGTAGTTTGCATGAATATAAGGCGGTGCCGAAGTCTTCTCCGGGCGTGGGGTATCCCGCGCCCTTATTTTTTATTTCTTGATTAAGATGCTTGTGCGCATAGTGTGATTGCATCATTAGAAGGATGCCCGCTTATGTATGGCTGCTAGTAATTATACGGTTAATATGTATGTTTCTTCATCGAGGAGTGATACACTTGCGCATCGTGCGGGTAACATACTTGCGTTCTACGCTGCCATACAGGTAAAAGATATCCCAAAAGTTGCATGCAGCGCTGCCATTCTCTTACTCCGGAGTAAATCAGGATATCTCTTGCCTGGTGACGTGTTGAATAACGAGCCTGGTGCGGTGCGATGAAGACCCGGTTCCGCGCCACAACCACATTCTCTATTGGTGAAGGAGGAAAGAGCGTGAAAATGTCTATTAAGGTTTCCCTGTGTATGCTGGCGCTGTTAATCTGCGCCGTAGTGGCGTCGGCTGCGAATATGAATGGGCCCGTTACAATTCGTGTGTCGTCTCTTGACAATTCTGCTGTGTGGCAGCAGACCTACAACCCCGTCCAATCCGGTAATACATGGTCGTATCAGCTCGATCAACCGGTCGATCTTGTTTACAGTGGGAATCAGCTTGGTCGGCTTACCAGCCTTGCGTTCGGTGTTCAGGGTGATCCCGCGATCAGTCTGGATTTTGCCATCCATGCATTTGTTCCAGTGAATGTCTTCATTGATTCGGGGACGTTAACATTTGCTCCGATTAATAACCCGACGGCATTCGCTACCGGTGGCCTTACTTTGACTGCTGATAACAACGGAGCTACCCTGGATGGCAATTTCTCCGGAGGTAAGGCATACGAGGCAACGTATAATGGAGGCACGGTATTTGCCGATCTGCTTCCGAGCTTCAGTGCTCAGCCGACTACCACAAATACGGAGAACGATCGTTTCCCGCCAACAGGGCTTGCTACTGTTGGTACCTCCGTAAGCAGTATGAGATCGCAATACAGCTTCAGCCTTTCCGGTGGTGATGACGCCAGCGGCACAAGCCGGTTTAGTATGGAGCCGGTACCTGATGCCAGCACCCTGGCACTGGCTTTTGCTGGATGCGCGCCTCTTCTGGGTGGACTTGCGCTGCGCAGGCGGCGTGCCTGATACCTTAATAAAGACCTGTTCTTAAGTCGGGCTGCTCCCAATGGGGCAGCCTTTCTTATATTAGCTTTATAGGCTCGACAACCCCAGGTAACTCCTCGACATGCTCCCAAACCGATGTGTATAATACCATCATTGCAGGAGTAGAATTATGAAGATTATCGTATGTCCCGATTCATTTAAGGGAAGCTTATCATCGGTAGAGGCGGCATCCGCGATCGAGCGTGGGCTTCGGTCTGGTGGCGGCTCCTCAGAGATTGAGGTTATAGTCATCCCGATAGCAGACGGAGGCGAGGGAACTGTCGATGCGCTCGTTAGGGCTACCGGGGGTGAAGTCCACTATGTGCGTGTTCATGATCCGCTGCTTCGCGAAGTCGATGCCCGTTATGGGATCTTGGGCGGAGGGCGTGCCGCGGCGGTTGAAATGGCAGCTGCATCCGGTCTTTATCTGCTTGCGGAGCAGGAGCGAAATCCGCTTATCACCAGTACTTATGGCACCGGCGAGCTTCTGCTTGCTGCTACTCGGGAGGGTGTGGAGAAAATCGTGGTTGGTATCGGAGGAAGCGCTACCAATGATGGCGGGACCGGTGCGATGAGCGCTCTTGGGGTGAGATTCCTCGATGCCGAAGACCGCGATCTTCCACCGGGCGGCGCCGTGCTTTCACGCCTTGCCCGGGTAGACATGGACGGGTTCATTTTTCCTATTGATAGAATTGGGGTTGAAGTCGCATGTGATGTTACGAATCCGCTTTGCGGGCCATTGGGGGCTTCCGCGGTTTTTGGTCCGCAAAAGGGAGCTGATCGGGAGATGGTTGAGCTGCTCGATGCCGCCCTGGCTCGTTATGCCGGTATATTAAAACGGGATATCGGTGTCGATATAATAGATACTCCCGGCGCCGGAGCCGCGGGTGGACTTGGGGCGGCGCTGGCTGTTTTTCTAAAGGCAAAGCTCAGATCCGGCATCGATATGGTATTGGATGCGGCATCGTTCGATGAAGCGGTAATGAACGCGGACCTGGTCATAACCGGTGAAGGCAGAATCGACGAACAGACGGCTTATGGGAAGGCAATTGGCGGAGTGCTTGTGAGAGCATCGAAAGCGGGAGTGCCCGTGGCTGCAATCGCGGGATCCGTATCAGGTGATATTGATAAACTTCGCGAAGCCGGCTTATCATCGATTTATGCGATATCTTCAGGCGTTTCCCTGGACTATGCCATGTTGCATGCCGCAGAATTGGCAGAGGCTGCCGCGGCAAAGCTGATGCAGGACTATCAAGCGCAAGAACGGCGCAAGCCCGAATAGGCCCGCGCCGCTCCCGCGTATGTCCCGGTCGCTAAGTTGTATTAATGAGTTTCATACAGTTATGCGACGTACTGGCGTGTGCGAAACATTCTGCCAGATTGTCACTACACTACTAGAAACTCAGTAGTTCTTACAATTATGTGTTGTTACGGGAAATCCTTTGCTCGAAACTCTACTTCCGCCGTCTGCGGCTTTTTATCAGACCCAAGCCTGTTACAAAGCCGGCGAGAGCCGCGAGCGATGAAGGCTCTGGATGAACAGGCCCTGTATACTTCGTAAGATTGGTCAGGTAGGTCTTGCTGTTATAATCGAGGACATATATTGTCCCCAATCCACCCTCCTGCCCGAGGACCACAGGTCCACTGATCGATGCTCCTGATACGCTCGATACCGTGCGGGTCCATTCGGTGCTGCCGTCAACGGGGTTCAGTGCGTAGATATCCGCAGGCCAGGCGCCGAGGACTATATTTCCCTGATTGTCGATTGTAGGTGCTGAGTAGAGCGGTCCTCCTGTGCGGCGTGTCCATTTCAGATGGCCGCTGGAATCGAGTGCGTATAGGTTGAGATCCTGGCTGCCGAAGTAGACGGTGCCGTCAGATGCGATAGCCGCGGCGCAGGTTATCTTGCTCTGGGCTTTAAAGCTCCACAGCATGTGCCCATCGGATGCGAATGCGTAGAAATCACCGGTGGAGCTGCCTGCATAGATCGTGCCGTCGTCTCCGACTGCGCAGTTGTATGTGGGCGAGATCACGTTCGACTTCCACTTTACCACTCCACCCGTGTCGACTGCGTAGATGCGACCGTCCGCGCAGGATGCATATAGAGTTGATCCGTCGGGGGACATACTGAGAGCCTGGCGGATACTTCCTCCCACCGAACATTTCCACTTCAACGTCCCATTCGGGTTGACGGCATACATGCTGTTGTCATCTGCGCCGAAGTAAATTGTCCCATCTTTACCGAGCAGTACGGGAGAGGGCTGAGACGTACTTGTGAACCTGAACGAAGCAGCCCATTTCGATGTCCCGTTAGCGTTAAGCGCGACGATCTGGCCTGTGGTTCCGAAATACACCGATCCATCGGCGCCTAAAGCGGCACTTCCGCACGCGGGTGACTCTGTTCTGTAAGCCCACTTAACAGTGCCGTCTCCGTTCCGTGCGTACATGTAGTTGTCATAGGTGCCGTAGTAGAGCGTTCCATTCTGGCCGATGACCGGGGTGAAACCCGTATTCACGGGCATGCTCCACGCCAGCGTCGGCTGATATGTGAGCTCCATACCGGACCTGCCGGTTCTCTGTGCGTCATCTCTATAGGTGGAGCACTGAGGGTCGCAGGACGCCGCTCCCACCATGCTCATCCCAAGAACTGACGCGATTGCCAGTAGGGCCGCGGTGCGGCCCCACCTTCTGGTGTGTTTATTCAGATATTGCATATCGATCCCTACCCTTGAACCGTGATGCCTGGCTGATGCAGTGCAATAATCGTGCCAATATAAGAAACAGATGAGTAAGGGTGTTGCCAATAAATGTATAGCTGAGCCACATGAAGAACAATGTATGGTTGAGGTTGCGATATATGGTGATAATGCTGTGCTGGTGACAAAATAAAAATAACTATATGAATGGTAGGTTTGAAGTAGCAGGCGGCCTGGGTATTCTGCCTGGGCTGGTCATTGTGGCGGGCAAGCAAGCCCGCCCGGAACATCGATAGATGAATGGTCTAGGTTTTCCCGCTAGACAATCCTGCTAAACGCACGAGGTTAACTTGCGCTCCGCGGGATTAAAGACCTTGCTGAAAGGGGCCTGCAGTGGGGTCTTCTGGAGAGAACCGGACCGGCGACCCAGTCGCTAAATCCTGTCGTGAAAACTGAAAAGGAAGGGGGCTGAGAAGAGTGGTTCTTCTCAGCCATGGCCTCCAAGAACGGTCTGGGTAGGGATCGCTTTGTCGGCCAGGTGCATTGTAGCCGGTGATCAGGTCATTGTCAAGACACCGGCAGGCCGTCAAGCAACTGCCCTCGGTGGGGTGAGCCCGTAGGAATGGAGCCCGCCCGATGTAATTCAATCAAGGAGGTGGTAGATATCGCCTTGGACAGTTGAACGGCCTGTCCGGCATCCGGGACAACAATCTAATTGATTCGTTCCGGATGGAGCGTGGAGGTGCTGCCCGCGCCCCTGGATAGGAAGCACGCTAGTGCGGCACAACAGATAAATTCTCTGTTTACCTCAAGGAGGCTATACGATGCAAAGGATTATACTTCTGGTCTTGGCATTGACCATGCTGTTCGCCGTGCCGACCATGGCCGGTCGGGTTGCTAGCACACCTAGACTGCACGTTATACCAGTCTTCCAGGCTTGCCCTGCAACCTCGTCTTGCACCGCTTTCGGCGGTTATAACACTACGATTACGACACCCGTCATCAGCGCTGCTCCTGGCGTTCTGTCCATCGTCCCCGGAACCGACTGGGCCAACTTCGTGGCCGCTGCTCAGGTTCCCGGCCAGTCCTGGACAATCAAGAACGTAACTCTGGTTAAGCAGACACCGTCGCACGTGCAGTGCAAGTTCGCTGCGGATGGCGTTACCCCGATTTTCCCTGAGCACACCGTGACTCAGCAGGGCACGCCCAATATCCGCACGTGGTGGCCTCTCATGTATGAGATTCCTTCCACCACATTCACACTGACCATCCTTTACGGCACGCCGAACCTGTTCGACGATGACGGCCCTCTTGGCCCGAACCCGCCTGCGTGGGTCCATGTCGAGCAGTGGGTATGGCACGTGGAATCTAATCTGACGGCCCTTAGCAACCTTCTCGAGCTCTTCCACGAGCTGCCCTTCGGTCTGGATGAAGTACCGCTCGTTTCCGACGAGCCGCTTTACACGATGCTTCAGTTCAAGTTGGCTTCCGCGCAGACTGCGTTCACCAACTGTGACCTGGTTACCGCTTCCTCGATCCTGGCCGATTTCGAGCTCGAGGTTATGGACGCCTGCATCGGCGCTTCCCCCTCGTTCCCGAACCCGACCGGACCTGGCACCGGTATCGCCAACAGCCTGGAGAACCCTGCTTGCTGCAAGCTTCTCATCGACGTAGAGTATATTCTCCAGACCACCGGCATCGGTCAGCCGGCCAAGTAAGTTGGTCTGAACCAAGTCCGTACAGGGCCTGATTAGGACCGGGACCAAATGCAATAATGGGGGTCGCTTCGGCGGCTCCCAGAAAATAAAACCCAATCAAATCAAATAATCTCTAGACTGCAAATTAACGAGCTAACACCAAGGGGCCATGAGGAAAGCAATCGGCCATCTATCAGGCCAAGGCAGGTAGGAGGAACTAAAGTGAAGGTAAGAAATACTTTTCTTCTGATCGGCGCCATTCTATCGCTGGGCACGGCTGCGGGGGCAGCAACCCCAACGCCGGTGGCTGTACACTATAAGGCAAAACTCCAGTCCCAAAGCTTCGGTAATATGGGCACCAGAGAGCTGTGGGTGAAAGGAAATCTGATGCGCTGGGATGCCAAGAGTGGTTCAATCCCTCTTCGCGTCGTGAAAAACAGCCGGGGAGTATTCCTGATCAACCCTTTACGAAAGATTGCCGGGCAGTATCCGAAAGACTCTTCTCGCGGAAATCCAAAGGCTCTCCTGCCGGGACCGGCGGGCTCGCCCAAAGCGTTTCTTAAAGAAGTGAAAGCCGTAAAGCTGGCCCGGGAATCGGTCAATAAGCAGCTCTGCGACGTATACTCCTACACCGAGCCCACAACCAAACGGGCGTGCAAGCTCTGGATAGGGGTGAAGTCCGGTAAACCTGTGAAGCTCTATCTTAAGGGCAAACACAAGGTCATGGACACGGTCACCGTAACGTATGTCGCATATGACGAAGGAATCAAGGTTCCTGATTCCCTCTTCGATCTTCCCAAGGGATACGAGATCCGCCCGATGCCGAAGATGGATATGACTTCGCAAGGAACCCAAAAACCAAATAGCGAGAAACGGGGTATTTAACCCAGTTTAACAGGCACACAGGCCGGTGTCCTCCTTACTGATTATACAGCATGGAATGGGGCGCCGGCTTGAGTGCCTGATTTTGGCAAGAAAGGGGCAATCAGGCATGAAACTCTTAGCATGCGTCACAATCGCGCTTGCCGCGGTTATTCCTCCGGTAATTAACGCCACTCCTGCAAAGCCTGTCGCTGCGCATTCATCGGTGGCTGTTGTTTCGCATAAGAAGACTATACCATCATCTCTGGTGCTGCTCTATTCCGCATCAGCCCAGGGGCAGATAAGGTCATGTAACTGCACTAAATTTCGGTTTGGCGGTTATGGGCGTGAACTGACCCTGTTGAAGTCCATTCGCTCTAGTGCCAAAGATGTGCTCCTGATCGAAGGCGGCGATCTCTGCGGCGGTGATTCAGGATTTCAGGCTGATCTCAAAGCTGATGTCGCGAGCAAGGCGATTGGGATCCTCGGTTATAATGCGATGGCTCCCGGCGAGGAAGAACTCGGGGCAAGGGATGTGCAGTATCTCAAGCGCTTTGATCCCAAGTCCGTTCCGATCGTTTGCGCGAATCTTTACAAAACTGGTGAAACAAAGCCGCTCTATCCGCCATTTGTGATATGCCACACTTCCGGCGGGCTCGATGTCGCTGTGATCGGAGTGGTGGATGGCTCGCTTGTCGGCGCTGCTCTGACTACAACCTTTGGCATGGAAGCTAAAAATCCCCTGGAAGGCCTGGGCGCTATAGTGAAGCAGGCGCGAGCCAAGGCTGATCTTGTCGTGCTGGTCTATCACGGTGTACCTGCAGCTGACAGCGGTCTGGATAAAATCCAGGGAATCGACCTGATTCTCACATCTCACCCACACAGCTCTGCGCGTATATTTCCAGTTAAAGATAGTAACTCCATAGAAGCGCCGGTGAAGAAACTGGGTGGCGCTGTACTTATAAACAGCGAGACTTCCACGAACTGGAGTCTCGGCAGGCTCGACCTCGAACTCGGCACGGATGCTCGGATCAAAAGCGCGAAGCATACTCTGTTCTATCTTGACCGGAGCTACGATGAAGACCCGGCAATGGTCAAGGTTTACGACGATTACAATGAGAGAGTCAAAAAGGTGGTCCTCGATACCGCTGCGGAGTTCAAGAAGAACGCTGAGGCGCTGCTCACTAAGCGAGGGCTCGATCTGAACCAGATGAGATTACGCCTGCATAAGAGCCCATTCACCACCTCTGATAAGTGCAAGGACTGCCATGCGCAGATCTACGATATATGGGCTAATTCCAGCCATGCGCATGCAATGACTACTCTTCAGAAGACAAAGCAGGAGTTCGATCCGGAATGCGTGAGGTGTCACACCACCGGCACCTCGGTGCGCAACGGGTTCAGCAACTTCAAAGATACGCCGCAGCTGGCTAACATACAGTGCGAGGCCTGCCACGGTCCTGGTCAGGATCATATAAAGGCTCCCGCGAAGGGGTTCGGAAAAGCCGGCGAGGAAACCTGCAGATCGTGCCATACCGATGAGCGCACGCCTGACTTCGACTACGCCGCCTCATGGGCGAAAATCATGCATTAGAATATGCCTGGCCGGGCTTTAGAACTTGCCTCCGAAGATGCTGTAAATCAGGAGCGCATTTAACACGAGTATCATAAGCCCGGTCAGGACCATTAATACGTTCTCAATCTGCCCATTCTTATACTTGCCCATCACGCGCTTGCTGTTTGTCAGTAGAAACAGTGGAAGCATCGTGAATGGGAGCTGCAGGCTCAGGCAGACCTGGCTTATGATAAGAGCCTGGAATGTGTCGCGGATACCCAGGATAATCAGGCATGCCGGTATAACCGTCAGAATCATTCCAATACGGAACCATCGGCTTTCGATTCTTGTCTCTTTTCCCAGATATCCGCTGAAAGTCGTTCCGCCCGCCATCGCGGCGGTTACCGATGATGAAACACCGGCGAACAGGAGCGCGATGCCGAATAGCAGGCTTGCGATGTTGCCTGCCAGGGGCTTCAGGGTTGCTGACGCCTGAATAAGATCGTCCACATGTATACCATGTGCATGAAACACTGATGCAGCCACTATGATCATTGCGGAGTTTATGGCGAGCCCGGCCAGCATTGCGAGCAATGTGTCGACGAACTCGAATTTGAGCAGGCGTCTCGTTTCCGCATCCGATTGGCCCTTCCACTGGCGGTTTTGTATCACTTCTGAATGCAGATACATATTATGTGGCATTACGACGGCGCCCAGCACTCCCACCGCTATCAGCACGCTGCGGGAGTTAAGCTGTGGGACTACTATGTGATACGCTGCGGCGCCCCAGTTCGGTGAAACCAGGTAAAGCTCCGCCAGATAGCACAAGCCGATGGCGCTGACGAAACCTACTATCACTTTTTCGAGGACTGTGGAGCGCTGGAACCAGATGACAGCGATGACGGCGATCGCAGCCACTCCAGTTCCCGCGCGAATGGGTATTCCCAGCAGCACATAAAGCCCTATCGCGGCGCCGAGAATCTCCGCGAGCGCGGTTGCGATGGTAGCAAGCATAGCTGTTATGCCATATACAAAGCTTGCTCCCGGGCGACAGTATTCGCGTACGGCTTCGGCAAGGCACTTGCCTGTCACTATTCCCAGGTGTGCTGATATATGCTGCCACAGGATCAGAATGCCCGTGCTCAGAGCTACGATCCAGAGCAGGCTGTAGCCGAAATCCGATCCGGCGGCTATATTCGTCGCCCAGTTGCCCGGATCTATAAATCCTACGGTTACGAAGAACCCGGGACCAAGATATGCAATTATCTGCCGGACCAGCAGGCTGCCGTGTCGTATTCGGGCTGCGTGCCGGTCGATGGCTGAGGGTTCGGTAATTTTCATAGCTCTACTATACTTGAGTATACCCAAATCAAGGACTATGCATTCTGATTGCGGGGGAAATTAAGGGGAGTTCCCGGGTATCCGGAGTTATGTCGCGGATACCCGGGTTATTCTCTACGATAGCTTAACTCGATTTCGCCGTCTCGCTATGAGGCCGGCAAGCGGAGCAAGTCCGGTCAGCAGGGCTGCTATACCGGCTGGCTCGGGAGTGAGGACAACTCCGTCGACTGAAGGGCTTTCGCCCGTCGCCGTGTTGTCGAACATCGCCGTATAGACCTGAGAGACTGGGTCTCGGTTGAATTCGACATCGAACCCTGTCTTGAAGGTTCCGGCCGGCATCTCCGAGGCAAAGTATTCCCAGGTAATGAAATGCGGCATGCTGTCCGTATCGGCAATCCAACCGCTCGGGCATGTTGCGCTGATTACATCGGCGCCTTCGTCTACCTGAACAGCGAAGAGCCATAGAGAGTAGTCGGAACTGGTGCTTGTATTACTCACCTTATATGTCCATGTGCATTGGCCCGCGACATTAACCTTGGTTCCCACGACCTCTGCACTGTAAGGCACGGCCAAAACTTTGCTCGGAATAGCCGTGCCTAACCCGAGTCCAACCGCCAGGAACATAGCGGTCAGTAGCAACGCTCGCATATACTCTGTCCTCCTTATGCTGCTGAGCTGGTTGTAGGAACAGAGCTTGCTGTATCCGCAAGCGCTGGCTGATCGATAGACTTATTTACCTGTCGTATTAAGAACCCACCAGCATCTGAAGATGCAAGATATATGCCAGAATGTGCCTGAGTTTGTCATATAGTGCTATTGTGTGTCAAGCTCGACTACGATATGGTTCAGCTCGTTATACTCATCAAAAATCTCTCCAATCTTGGGTTTGTTGTTATGTTCAGCGGGTATACTGTTCAAGCTTTCAGGCAGGCATACATTATTATCAGGAACCCAAGGTCAAGGAGGATGATCCCCGTTTGGTCAGAACCCTGTTTAGCATGGCGCGCTCTAAACGCACCCTCACAGCGCTGCTCCTCGCGCTTGCGACCGGAGCAGCCGCAGCCGGCACTCTTGTGCCATCTAAAGGTGGATTCAATGCCGGGTTGAGCTCATATTCCGCTCGTATCGAGCCCGGAAAACTCGCCTATCATGCTGAGTCCGCCATAAAACCAGCTTTTATTTTCTCACTTCGTTCAGTCAGGGTAGGGGATAAAGTGCTTCGACCCGGCTCTTCACGAGTTGAGAAACTTTCATCGGATACTGTTACATTCCGCCATAAAGCCGCATTTAGTGAGATCTATACGGCTCGTGAGAACGGGGTGGAGCAGTCGTGGGTGATAGATTCCCGCCCAAAATCCGGTGGTATCGTTATCAATGGTATAATCCATACCACCCTCCATCCCATAAAAGCTTCCAGAGGATGGCGGTTTGTGGACGGAAAAGGTAGCTCTGTCCTTCGTTATGGCTCGGTAACCGTAATCGATGCGAATGAGCGCAAATACCGGTGCATGCCCACCATCAATGGAGATCACCTCGCAATCAGTGTACCGGAGAGCTATGTGAAAACAGCACGGTTTCCGATTGTGATCGATCCGATTGTCGGACCGGAAAATCAACTCTGCTCAACCTTCAGCGCTGCTACGAACAGTCAGGATGGGGTGCAGATGGCTGCCGGATTGAATGGGTTCCTGGCTGTATGGCAGGATTCCAGAGGTATTGACCTTGATATCTTCGCCACCAGGCTCGGTCCCAATGGCGATGTGCTTGATCCGGCTGGTATAGCTATTTCCACTGCAACAGCGGAGCAGATTACTCCCGCGGTTGCTTGGAATGGTAAAGTATATTTTGTGGTATGGGCCGATAGGCGCCTGGGGGTGCAGCATATTTACGGCGCGAGAGTCCTTTCCACGGGTGAGGTCATAGATAAGCAGGGAATCCTCATCTCCGGCAGTTCAGGCACGCAGGCATATCCAAAGGTTGCGAGTGATGGAGCCGGTTTCGAGGTCGTATGGCAGGATTCGCGCGGCGGCACTCAGGATATTTATGGTTGTAAAATTAGCGGTGATGGCGCCCTTAGCAGAGTTATGGGCATCTCGACCCAGGCAGGAAGCAATGAAGAGAACCCCGACATCGCTTATAACGGAACAACATTCCTCGTTGTCTGGCGCGATTCCCGGAATGCCAGTATTACCGATACCGATATCTATGGCTGTCGGGTTGCTAAAAACGGTGTAAGGTTGGCCGGCGATATTATTATTTCCTGTGATTTAACCGGCGCTAATGGCATCACTGGCGCGCAAAACAATCCGAAAGTGTGCGCATTTGACAGTACATGGATGGTTGCCTGGGAAGATAACAGATCAACCACCAGCGGCACCGATATCTATGCTGCTCGCGTGAACTCGGATGGCGTGGTAATGGATCGAAACGGCGTGCAGGTAGTCGGTGCGACAGGGATACAGGAACTGCCCGGAATTGGTTATGACGGCAGCAAGATCCTGATTGCCTGGCGCGACCGCACGAGCAGATACATACAGTGCGCTCGCATAGGCGCCGATGGTATACTCCAGGACCGCACCCCATACAATGTATCCGCGGGCACTGCCGGATCAGGTGGTGTTAGCGTCGCGGGCTGCGTGAATGGAGGATTCGAGGTCGGATGGAATACCCTGAGTATGGCGGGTAATGATATTCTAACAGCGCGCGTGCCCCGCTCGGGTGCGATTTCACCGGTAGCCGGAAGTTTAACCTCATTGGGTCTCGATGATCAGGAGCACTACTGCGTCGCTGATAACGGCAGGGAATACGCGGTTGTGTGGGCGCAGATGGTGAACGGTAACTGGGATATTCTAGCCGCACGGGTATCTTATTCCGGTCAACTGCTGACTCCCGTCCCGGTCAATCTGACCGCGACGCTTTATACCGACCAGACTCAGCCCGCTATCGCATGGAACGGGACCGAATACCTGGTTACATGGACCGATGACAGCTCATTCATGGATTCCAATCTGGACATACGCGGCATGAGGATCGACAGCACACTGCGCCCGATCGATACCACCCCGCTTTTAATATGCGGTGCTGCTGATGTTCAGCAGAATTCATGGGTAGCTTCGAACGGAAAAAACTTCCTGGTCGTTTGGGAGGATTATCGTAACTCATCATCCACTTCCAACTACTATACGGATATATATGATGCAATTGTCGATGCGAACGGCATCGTAACCAATCCTATGAGCGGAGTCAACCTGGTAACAGGTGATCAGAGAAATCCGCGAGCAGCATCCGACGGAACCAACTACTACGTCGTTTGGGAGGATTACCGCAACGGTTATTCTCTCATATACGGCGCGAAAGTATCATCATCGGGTGACTGCACCAACTCATCAGGAACGGCGATGCCGGCGACGTCCTATTCGCAGGCAACACCCGATATCTGCTATGGAAACGGTTACTACTTCGTGACCTGGTCGGATTCAATATACATCTCCGGATGCCGTATATCCGCATCCGGCACGATTACCGATCCCTCGGGTATCAGGATCGACACCGGGACAACCAGCAAAAAGTGCCCGAGCGTATGCTGGGACGGCTCGAGATACGAGGTCGTTTGGGAGGACTACAGGTCTTCGTTTGTGGGCAATGCCGATATATATTATGCATCCGTTGGAGGAACCGGAGTCTTGTCACCGGATCCTAAGGTTGCTTTGGTTTCCGACCTTATTCCGCAGCTGAGACCGCGCGTATTCGGGCATTCCGATACGGGTGTGCTGTTCTATTCCCGTTACAACAACTTTGTCAATGGCACCTGTGTTGTTACATTGACGCAGCAGGGAATGCAGCAGGTAGATACTATCGCGGCGGCTAAACTACTACCTGCGGGATCGTTTATCTCACTCCATGGCAAGGTCGTAACCGCTGTCTTCCCCGATAGTTTCTATGTGGAAGAAGTCAATCGATCGAATGGTATTAAAGTTATCTCGACCATTACCACCCACATCGGCGACATTGTAGATGTGACTGGTGTTATCGGGATAACCGATGGTGAGAGGCAGATTATGCCGGGTACGGTTACGGCGATGGGTGTCGCATCTAATCCGCCAAAACCGATAGGAATCCGGGGCGAATGGCTCGGTGGCGCTCCGCTGAATGCAAATACCCCTGGAGTTGCGGGTGGGACCGGAGCGAACAACCTTGGCCAGTTGATAACCACATGGGGAACGGTGAGTTCGCTTGGCAGTGGCTACTTCTACATTGATGCGAAGCCTGGGGTGAGTATCAAGATTAAATCAGGTAGCCTGAGCCAGCCCAAGGTAGGTGACTTCGTCTCGATTACGGGTATCAGTTCGTGCGAGATAGTCGCGGGTGCGATCAACAGAGCTGTTCTGCCCAGGCAGCAATCTGATATCAGGGCTCTGAAGTAATCTGGTTTGGGTAGGGAAGAAATACGGGGCATGGAGCGGTAAGCTCTTTGCCCCATTATTAATTACGTAGCTTTACTCTGTCAGGTATTGCCTATATTACAGCCGGGCCTTGACATAGCAGATGAGATGATGCACAATGCAAACAATTGCCCGCTTGCTTAGCGGTAGTAAATTCGGTGGTTCCGATGCATCGTCTCTGTAATGCTCTCATTCTCTGCTTTATTCTGGCTGCTTGTATTCAAACACAGGTGGCAGCCGCGCCTGAATGTCGCGGGGCTGTTATCGTATCCTATATCTCATTCTCAAACCTTACCACACTGCGCTCTCACCTCGATTATCTCAAGAGCCTGGGGGTGAATGCGGTCTTTGTGGACGCGCTCTGCCGTGGGTTTGTGCTTTATCCCGGTAGCAGCTACCTTCCGAAGTACCCCGGATACCCTGCCGGCTGGGACCCGATGGCTGCGATTGTCCAGGAAGCTCATGCACGGGGGATGGAGGTTTATGCGTGGATGGAGTATGGATTCTTCGCGTTTTACAATAACTCCGGCGATGTTAAAGACGATCCCTGGGTTACCGATACGGCTCTGGGTTACCATCAACTGACCGGTGCGGGAAATGTCTTTCGCGCTCATCCCACGTGGTGGTCTTACGATCGCAGTGGGAATTATCCGCTCTACAATCCCGCTGGATATTACCACTTTATATACAACCCCATCAATCCCGAAGTCCAGGATTTCTTTATAAACCTATATGCTGAAATCTGCCAGCGCTATGATATCGACGGCCTCAACCTCGATCGCATCCGTTACGCCAACTCGAACTACACCTACGATTCATACACCCGCCAGCTTTATGCCTCCGAACATAACGGCATCGACCCGATAGATCTTGCCACAAATGACCCAACCTGGCTAGCCTGGAAGAAAGCAGAACTGAATGACTTTATGCGCCGCCTGCGGGAGCGAATCCACCAGGTTAAGCCCAATATGCTTGTGTTTGCAAACGTGACCACATCCGGTGATATCGATGATAAATGCCAGGATTATCCGACATGGTCGCAGCGTGGCTATCTGGATATCCTTGCCCCTATGAATTACACCACTTCCGCGAGCCAGTGGAACTCCGAGTTCCAAAAGGAAATAGCCCTGGCGCCGCAGCGCTTCTGCTTTTGGGAGGGTTTGAATTGCCAGGCAGCCGATTCCGCATCGATTGGCCAGATGATCGATTATGGTGAGAGCATTGGCGCAGGTTTCGATATCTGGTTTTCCAGTACCCTCGCTCAACACGAGCCGACATTAAAATCGAAGTGGACAACACCGGTGACTGTTCCGCATCCTCCGGTAGTTTACCTGACTTATCCGCGAGGAAAGCAAATTCTCTCCGGCGATGTGCCGATCTGCTGGAATGCCTGGGATAAGGACGCGGACCAGCTCAGCATCGAGGTCGATGCCTCGACCAATGGTGGGATGACATGGTCTATGCTTGCGTCTAACCAGCTCAATACCGGAAGCTTTATCTGGCATACGAAATATACAACGCCTGGTGTTAATTATATGATTCGCGTGCGCGCGAGTGACGAGCGCTACGTAAACGGAGATGAATCCTCCGGTGTAAATGTGCTTACGAATAACCTTCGCTCCGTATCCGGTGCGCGAGCAATGCCGGATGGGAGCATCGTCGGTATACAGCATGCATTCGTCACCGCGGGCGCTGGAGATTTTAATGGCAGAATCTACATCGAATCGAGCGACAGGACCTCGGGGCTTGCGGTTATTACTGACGACAGCATTGCCAGGGGATCTGAAGTAACAGTTGCCGGATCGCTGACCACTGTGAATGGTGAGAGGGTCCTTTCGAACGCTGTCATTGTGCCGGAATAACAAAAAGCCGGCTTGTTTTTTTAGGTAAAAACGGTTACAGGTAGTTCTAACAGGCGTCTAATGTCATACAGCGGGGTATAATACGGTAGAGCAATAGGCTCGACACAGACAGTCTCGGAGCTTTGCTTCAAAGCGGCTCTTTGAGGAGCTAAAATGCTCCTGCGCGATCCAATGTAGGGGAATCGGGAAAAGATAAACCCACAAAGGGGGGCGATAGATGTGTCAATTGCTGATTCCGCAATGACTCGAGAAGTGCTGCGCGATATATCCAAGCGGCCTGTGGATATAAGCCAATTGCACGTTCATGTGGCGCGAGGTATTGTGTATCTTCAGGGACGTATCGATAAGGTCAGGGGTTACCACGATGACGCGGACCTTAATGAGGAACTCAATATTATCCTCAAGCTCCTGAAGGAGAAGCCCGGCATACGTGATGTGTGTTGTGAGGTGGAGTTCGAAGGCCCGGGAATTATCGAGCGTATGACACCTCAAAAAAGGCGCGGATACTCTTGATCCGTCGGCCCGCGTAGAGCAAATGGTCTTGTGGTGGGCGGCGCCTGTCGCCCACCACCCACTGCAACATTCCCATCTTTTTACATCTCACATAATGACCCTCATCTTCAACGCGCATTGCTGGAATAACCAGCCTGTACTACACTGGCTGGTGAATGTACCACTGTGACATGCTGTTTTTAATCCTTAATTATGTCTGAATGTTGCTGGAATACCACTTGACCCTGATGGATATGTAGGCTACAATGCAGCCATGGGGGAATTTGAGGGGGAATAAGTGGAAAGGGGTGCTAGTTCTTGCTTTCTGATAGGAAAGGATTTACGCTTATCGAGCTTCTGGTGGTGATTGCCATAATTGCCATATTGGCTGCAATCCTGTTTCCCATCTTTGCAGGCGCCAAGGAGCGAGCACGACAGGCGAAATGTCTGAATAATTTAAAACAACTGACTCAGGCATTTCAGCAGTATGCTGATGACAACAGTGGCCGAGTTCCAAGAGTTGCTCCTTATTGCACGTGGAGCCCTGATGTGCAGAATTGGTGTGGGACAATCCAAACGTTCGGGCTTACAGATGTAAGACAGGGTTCACTCTGGAGATATGTTCGTTCAGCCGCCACTTTTATATGCCCTACGGATGTTAACCGCAAAGCGACTGGCTGTACGAGCTTGACGGATACGCAGCAAGCTGCGTATCCGCTGTCATACAGTCTTAATCAGGAGATGAACCAGCCCGGAGGCCCGAATAGTACATATACGCCTATATGCCTGGAAACTGCGACTGCCGGCATTGCCACGAAAGTCCTGATGTTTGAGCATGAAAGCCGCACGAGGACTCAGTATGCGCAAGGCATTAATGACGGCCTTAATCTATGGCAAAATAACCTGGATAAACCGGATAAGGTCCATTACGAAGGAACTACCGTCAGTTATGCCGATGGCCATGTAAAATGGGCTTCTTTCACTGAGCTGGAGAGGGAAAAATACGATCATGAGTGGCGCGTACATGGTTCGATGTATGATCCTCCCACGGGCCTGCCTTCGGATAAGAAATGGCCGCCAAAGGGTGCGTATTAATGAGTTTCGCATAATGATGTGATATACTGGCGGGTCGGATCAAGCACGAAACCTTCTGCCAGGTTGTCACTACATTACCTGAAACTCAGTGGTTAAAGAAATAGCTTTAATCTTATACGCCGGTGAGCGATGACTGCCGGCGTATTATTTTGTACAGATTCTACGGATGCAATAATTGCCCCATCTGTGTTAAATTATAAGGGCAACACATCGCAATGGGAGTGTGGAAGTGGACTACCGACCGATAAGTAAAATCAATATTAATCTGTCATCTCTTAGCTTCGGCTGCATGCGCTTTGCCGATGATGAATCCGCTGCCGCGGCTGTTAGAAAAGCCGTCGAGCTGGGTGTCAATTATTTCGACGTCGCGCCTGCATACTGTGGCAAGACATCCGAGCGCAGGCTTGGCATGGGGCTGAAAGGTCTCGATCTTGGTAAGCTCATTATAACCGCGAAGTCTTCAACAGGTAACGGTGGCGAAGGAGTGGGGGACGATTATCGACCGGGCGCTGGTTTCGGCATCAGGACCGCCGATCAAGTCAGAACGCAGATCGAGCGTTCGATGGAGCTTATCGGGGTGAATCATCTTAATGTCTACCATCTCTGGGCTGTGCACAGCGATGTGATTTTCGATGAAGCAATAAAACCCGGCGGATTCCTCGAGGGCGTGAGAAAAGCTCAAGCTGAGGGTTTGATCGACCACATCGGTCTTACTACTCACATGCCCGCGGATCACATCATCGATTATCTTAAAAGGTTCGACTTCGATATGGTCACACTCCCGTTCCATCTGCGCGATACTTCGCGAGCGGATGCTGTCGAATACTGCGCTGAGCGTGGAATTGGCGTGATCGCTATGAATCCGCTTGCCGGCGGCGCGCTCACCAGGCCTGTTCCTGTTCTTCAAGGCATTGCAAAAGACATGGGCTTCGCTTCGATGACTGAAGCCGCGCTGCGGTTCCTTATCGGTTATCCGGGGGTGACCACTGCGCTCGCGGGAATCACCTATACCGAGCAGGCTGAAGAAGACGCTGCAATCGTCGCATTGGGTGGAATATCCGGAGATGAGAGCGAGATGCTCCTAGCGCGCGTGACGGAGCTCTACGCGAACGTCAAGCACTTCTGCTCAGCCTGTGGTTACTGTGGAGAGTGTCCCGAGGGCATCCTGATCCCACAGGTTCTGGAGATATACTCTAATCTCCTCGTCCCGAGCACAGCGGATGCCGCGCGAAAAGAATTGGCCGAAAGACTCTCAAAAGATAGCGCCGGATATGACTCCTCTCGCTGCGTTGCCTGCGGTCAGTGCGAGTCCAAATGCCCAAACAAGCTGCCTATCTCCCAGCTCATGGCGGAAGCGAAGGGAATGATGAGTTAAAGCAGAATTCCAAATTAAGACTTTCGGCGCGGAATGCAGCGCCGAAGTATCTTAACTGCTGTCTTTATTCTTCGGGGTAAATTGCTTACCCCGAAGAATGACTTTAATGTTCCCTGGGGTTTATGCCAATCGTCTTCTCGTTTCGATAGATCACGAACCCTGGCGCTGAGCCGCGAGGTTTGTGGACATACTTGCGCAGCGTGTGGTCCACCGGCACCAGCGATGAATGTTTCGCATCCGAGTTCAAGGCGGCGATTTTTGCTGCTTGGCTTAAGACCGGTCTCGGCACGCCTCCTTTTCGTCCGGCTGTTCTCACTACCACATGCGCCCCCGTTATCTGCCGTGCATGCAGCCATACATCGTTTGGTTTTGCCACCTTTTGGGTGAGGAAGTCATTGGACTGTGAATTTTCCCCATAGAGGATCTCCCAGCCATCGGGAGTATTCACCCGCCGTATCCGGTAACCCGCGAATTCATCTTCATGCTTCTCGTGAACTACTTCCTGCCGCAGCAGTCCATGGTCAGTGAGCGATTTTCGCAGATCCCGGAGCGCATCGACCGCCTTCGCCGATTCCGCATGTTCATGCGCCGCCTCCAGCAGTCCGATTTCCCTTATCATCTGCGCCTTACGAGCTTCAGCCGTGGAAACTGCATCCCGCGCCTTCTGATAACGCTTGAAGTAACGCTCCGCGTTCGCCTGTGGGGTGAGCTTTTCATCGAGCTCTACATCGATTTCCTTCATTTCCGGGTCGAAATAATCGATCAGCGTAACCGACTTCGCGCCCTTCTCGATTGCATGCAGGTTCCCGAGCAACAGTTCCCCTGTCTGCCGGTAATGTTCCGCCTTTTCTGACTCCGCTACCGTTCGCTCGATCGATTTCAGTGTCTGCTTTCTAGATGCGAGCGCGCGGCGGATCGCAGTTAGGGTCTGTGTGCGCTCTTCATCGAGCACCGTCCGAGTCACAAGACTCCTGAACAGCGTGTCGAGAGCCTCGTTTATCGAAGCGCGCGGATGCTGCTGTAGAACGGGGAATTGCACCGACGGCATCGGGTAAGCTATCTGTCCAGTACCTCTTTCATCAGTGATCAATACCGGCTCAAACGCTGATTTTCTCGCCATTTCTCCGAGCTGCAGTATCTCGTTCCGCGCCGCATCTCGTGTAATGCTGCCGTCCTGTGCTGTGCGGATAGATATCTCATCGGTGAGAAACGGACCGAACCCGCTGAAGGTATCCATAAGCCAGGATCGAACATCACCTTTTTCGGCTTGCTCACCAAACCGCGCGCTCCACAACCTGTCGAAAGTCTCTATATTTACCGCTCGCGGATCGATTTTGTCGCTTCCGGGTGGAGAGATATATTCGCGTCCCGGTAGCACCTGCCTGTAACGGCTGACTGAGGTTCCGATGTGCTTTGCCGCACCGAGAATCTTCCCATCTGCATCAACAAGGATCAGGTTACTGTGCTTGCCCATAATTTCGAGAATGAGATACATCTCGCCAAATTCAGAAGAATCCAGCCGGATGCGCATTATTCTGTCCATCAGGACTTGCTCGATATCCGCGACGAATGCTCCTTGTGCGTATTTTCTCAGCAGCATGCAGAAATTTGGCGGTTCCTGGGGTACCGGATTCATTCCGGATGTCAGATACACGCGTGAGAACCTTGCATCCACCGAAAAGAACAACAGATATGTGTGACCAACTCCACGGACCTCGAATGTCAGGTCGGTATCATTATGCTGGCGGATTTTCTGCACTCTTCCGCGCAATATCGTATTTTTAAGATCGGCTATAACAGCCGCAAGTACCAATCCATCGTAAGTCATAATAACAATCAGCCCTCAGGGCTTAGACACCCACTCTCTGTATTTTGCCGGATAAAACCGCCAGAGCTTCTCGGTTGCCACTTTAATCCCGATCCTTGGCTTTGCAACGATCTCTCCGGCATTTACCCCATCATCTATCACATACAATCGATCACCAAGCAGGTCCTCGCCATAAAACGATGCGTCGATACCCATCGCCTGCGTAAGCTTACCAGGCCCCGAGCAGAGATCATAGACACTTTCTCTACCCCTGTTCCGCATCATCTGTTCAATACCGTCAATCGGCTTGAGCGCTCGAAGCATTACTCCGCCGGCTATTCCATCAGGATGAGCCACCAGATTTATGCAGTAGTGGAAGCCATAGATGAGGTAGATGTAGACATGCCCAGGCTCCTCGAACATCACCTTCGTTCGCTCGGTGATGCCGCGGGTGGAGTGGGATGCCGGGTCGCCCTGTACATAAGCTTCCGTCTCCATAATCCGGCCGGAAATGATCCCCTCAGGCGCCCGATGCACCAGCACCTTCCCCAGCAGCGCCTTCGCAGCCTCGATCGTATCCCGTCGATAATATTCCCTGTCCAGCTTCCTCAATCTCCAACTCCGCGGCATAAAGTCCGCTATTCAGGGTACAAGCCCGCGCAAGTGAAGTCAAGGCCTTCGATTGCCATTACTGAGTTTAAGGTAATGTAGTGACAACCTGGCAGAAGGCTTCGTGCTCGATCCGACCCGCCAGTACGTCACATCATTATGCGAAACTCAATAGTTATTCGCGAAAGCACGAGAAGGCGAAAAGGGATTTTGTAATGAGTAGTGATTAATGAGTAATGGCCGTAAGTGAAGGTCTATCTATCAATAATTAGCGAAGCGCCTTTGAAGTAAGCCGCGTCCAGCGCTTTATCTGGCTTACAATCAATAGCCGTGTCGGCGGCGGTGATAAAATGATCCAAATTCGGCGCTGTGAAAATGTACCACTCGTGATGTAGATACTGGGTGGAGGAGTTTGCTCTTCCGCCGTGACTCCGTAGTCTTAGGTTGAAAAGGCCAAGCACGGAGTCAGCATTTATGGTATCACAGGAAACTAAAGTGGACATTGATTATTTCAAGCGTCGTGGGCATTCATATCGAGAGATAGCCCGCAAGACCGGAGGTGATCGGCGGAGCGTCAAGAAATATGCTGAGAACCCTGAGCTTATCGGACAGAGGCGGGCGAATGTAGATAGGCTGAGCATTCTGGACCCGTATGTGAGGTATAGTTAATATATGCCGTTATATTGTTGGGCTATTCTTATGATATTGCCTATTGCGATTTATGTCTGGATGGGGCTGTAAAAAGCAGAGAATGTATCCGCACCGCCAGTGCCCATAAAATGGCGACTTAGACAGCTCTCTATATCATATACTTGTGCGGCAAGTGCATCTAATCCCCATTGTCCCATCCTTTGTAAATATATAAATTAGTATCACTCTACTGACATGTTCTGTCAGTCCTGTTTGGTATAATTGTGCCAAACTCTGCTGTATATGTTCTTCCGGGGGCGATAGTGATTGGCAATATTGATCTGGACGTATTTACGCAGGCGCTGTGGGCAAAAACAAACCCTTACCATCCACTTTGGTGTCACCTGCTTGATACAGGTGCCGTCTGCGAACGGCTCCTAGATTGCTTTGGCTGTCCAGATGATATCCCGCCAAAGTGGGTTATATACCTCTCGGCGCTGCACGACATCGGAAAAGCCGACCCGGAGTTCCAAGTTCTGGATGACGTGCAGGTAGATCGGCTTCAAGGTTTCGGTTTATCGCTTCCATCGCGTTACGACGGATTTCGGCACGAGTCGCGCTCGGGCGTCTGGATGGGCAAGCATCTTCGCGAGTGTGGCTGGAGTTCATCCACTGTGCGTATGGTCGCCGCTACACTTCGAGCTCATCACGGCAACTTCACTCCCAAGCCATGTGCCCCCAGTGAAGAATCTCCCGAGCACGATCTTTGGGAACAGATCCGGGACCGTATCGCGGAAATGCTTGCCGACACGATAGGGATACCCGATGAGCAGTCTGCTCCAGCGGGGGTAACCAATGCCAGTGCTACGGGAGTTAAGCTCATAGGCCTTAACGTTCTCTCCGATTGGATTGCATCTAACGAGGAGTTATTCCGGTATCCGTCTCTAAATACGGAGGTAACTCCCTCTGACTACTGGCAACAGGCCCGCACAGAAGCCGCACGCGCTGTTAGTGCACTTCAGCTTGTCCAACTCGGCAATTGTATCACCTCTCTCGCAAATCCCTCGTTTCGGGACATCTGGCCGCAGATCACTAGCCTAAGGTCGTCCCAACAGGCCCTCGAAGATGCCTGCAGAGGCAGTATTCCTCCTGGACTCGCGATTATAGAGGCACCAATGGGCGAAGGCAAGACGGAGTCTGCAATCTACCTTTCCGAGTGCTGGAAGCTTCAAAACGGCTCGTGCGGCGCATATATCGCGCTTCCTACGATGGCTACCAGCAATCAGATGCACGGCAGGTATAGGGAGTTTCTTCGTAAACGCCGTCCATGTGTATCTAGCCTTAGGCTGGTGCATGGGATGTCTTGGCTGGTGGATGATGTATCGCTTGAAAGTGGCTTTGAGATACTTGGCGATAGTTCTGAAGAGGAGAACATGCTTGCTCGTGATTGGTTCAACCCCTCGAAGCGTGCCTTGATTGCTCCGGAAGGAGTCGGGACAATCGATCAGGCGTTGATGGCAGCCTTGAACGTCAAGCACGGGTTTCTTCGACTCCTCGGGCTTTCCTCGAAGGTCCTTATCGTAGATGAAGTCCATGCCTACGATGAATACATGACCACCATACTCGAAAGGCTGCTGGAGTGGTGCAGGGTGCTAAGGATACCTGTCATCATGCTCTCAGCGACGCTCTCGCAGCCGCAGAAGCTGCGTCTAATTAATGCCTATGGGGGAGTGGTGCAGGAAGATACCGATATAATCGAACCTTATCCTCTCATCACCATAGTTCCACTCGATGGAAGCGAAACAAGAGTTATACCTGTTGAAGCTCAAACCTCTCGCACTGTGCATGTAAAGCAGCATCTAGGTAAGCATCGATGATGCAGAATATACAGCTAAACGAGCAGTTGATTTAGTGAAAGATGGCGGCTGCGCTTGTGTGCTGCTAAACACCGTAAAGCAGGCTCAGGCAGTTGTCAGGCAGCTTAAGGAGATCGACTGCGGGGGTGAGCATTATTTATTTCATGCACGGTTCCCTGCTTATAGACGATGTGAATTGGAGGAGCAGGTAGTCGGGCTATTCGGCAAAGAGGCTGTAAAGAAAGGGAAACGACCACAAAGAGCGGTGCTTGTTGCGACGCAGGTCGTGGAGCAGTCACTAGACCTAGATTTCGATGTAATGATCTCACAACTCGCTCCTATAGACCTTTTACTTCAGCGATGCGGAAGGCTTTGGCGTCATAAAGAGATCGGTACTCCTCGTTACGGCTTGGAAGAAGCTCTTCATGTGCTGATGCCGGAAATGCAGAATCCGAAGTTTGGTAGATCGGGATATGTCTACGGTGAAGCTGCGCTGCTGCGTACAATTGCGGTTATCGAAGGCTGTGAACAATTCAGTTTACCAGTTGATTTTCGACCCTTAATCGATGCGTGTTACGGTGATGAGTGTGTTATAAATAGCATCATATCCGAACGCGAACAGACGATTGCTGATGAAGAGAGGCAGCGAAAGAAGGAGATTGATGCGGGTAAGGCGGTCGATATTCTGATTCCTGCGCCGAGTAGCCGTGTATTTTCCCTTGCTGAGATAGATCACACCAAGGATGAATCCGACGAATCCACGACCAGCTACTTCTCAGCGAGTACCCGCCTTGGACGCGCCACATGCTCCGTTTTGATGATTGAAGACCCCAGACTCATCGAAGTGGTTCATTGCAAGAAAGCTCCCCGCCGGGATGTGCTAAAGGAGCTATTTATGCACAAGGTCGATATACCTGCTTACTGGCTTAAAGATACCATAGCGACTAATGGATTCGAGCAGTTTTTCGAGGGAGAGAAGTGGCTGCGACAGACTACAATAATTCCAACTATCTCGGGTAGATGGCAGGGAATCCGCGATGGAAAGGGCTTCGAGATAGTCTGCGATCCTGTGATGGGTGTAGAAATGAATGAGGATTTGTCGGAGTAGGCACCGACCTACTCCGAGCTTTCACCCCCACAACGTGGGGAATAATCATTTCTCGAAGCTAAGCTTCGCTAGTGATACGGTTCACCCCTACATCATGTAGGGACATAAATGAATATAACACAAGCTGAAAAAAAAAGTAGGGAAATTTGCCTGATAAGAGCATTGACAAGCTAGCATTAAACGAATAACATAATATTAGGCAGCTACGCTATTGATACTTATCATAAGGCAGGTGATAAAATGGACCTCCAGATTTTTTTTAAGGTAGGCCAGAATGTGCAAATGTCAGGCACATACGCCGCAGTCGATCACAGCAATATGCAAACAAGCACAGAAATAACTCTGGCCGAAGGTGATGTGTTTCCACCGTTATCGCACGCTTACTGCGGCTATATGCTGATTGCATGCTCACTGGACGGTAGGCCCTAGCTAAGACAAAGGGCCTACCTAAGAGCGCTCGGTCATGTTTCCCTGCAAAAGAGCATGACCGAGCAATACATCCTTATACATTGGTGCAAGAAAACCTTCTATCAAGAGGTGAAGAAATGCCTATAGACGTATCATTCAACCTACTCACAAAGCCCTGGATCCCAGTGATACGGGACGGTGAGTATACTGAGATGAACCTGAGAGATGTCCTACACTCCGCGCATGATATATCGGCGATATCCGACCCGCTGCCGATTGCGGAGTTCGGATTATACCGGTTCTTAGTCGCGCTGGTAATGGACATCTGGGAATTTAAGGATAGTCTCGATTTAGAGGACCTGCTAAGTGCAGGGGAGTTTGATCCTACGAAGATCGACGGCTACTTCCAAAAGTGGGGGGATCGCTTCGATCTCTTCGACTCTAAAATGCCGTTTCTGCAGACTGCGGATATGGATGCGCTGCCGGATAAGCCGCTTTCAGGCCTGCTGCCGTGTGTCCCGTCGGGAACTGCTGCACGCCACTTTCATCACTTTAGTGAGTCCGACTTCGCTGTCTCCCCGGCTGCTGCGGCACGACTTCTTACTACAATCGCTCCATTTATGACCGCCGGTGGCGCTGGGCTTGCCCCATCCATTAATGGAGCGCCGCCCTGGTATGTGCTTATTAACGGGAGGAGCTTATTCGAGACCATCTGTCTGAACTGCTTCGTCGGAGACTCTAGGCTGACCGGAACCGCGCCTGTGGCCTGGAGAAACCCACTTCCTCCTAAAACCGACGGTAGATGCACAAAGGCAAGCCTGCTGGAAGCGCTGACTTGGCGGCCCAGGTGTATCAAGCTCGTTCCAAGTGGACCGGGCAAGTGTTCGCTTTCCGGTGTGGATTCGCCTGTACTCATCAGGTCGATGAAGTTTCGTGCGGGAGCTTCGTGTGATTTTACATGGACTGATCCGAGTGTGCCCTATAAGATCACAGAAAAAGGGCCTCTTGTGATGCGGCCTCAGGACGGTAAGGAGATATGGCGAGACACCGGTCCACTCGCATTACTTAGGGAGGGGATATACAAGTCGGCGAAGGGCAACGTGGGATTCAACCGCCCCTCTCTAGTCGATCAGTTCGAGCGTCTTGTGGTTGATAACTGCATCTCGCTTAAATCTCTCTCCCTTAGCGCTTATGGAATGCGCACTGACATGAAGATGAAGGTTTTCGAGTGGCAAAAGGAAGATCTTTGCGTTCCCGCGCAGCTTATTACCGGTAGTAAGTTCGCGAACTTCGCGCAAGAGGCAATCGAAAACGCGGACAGGGCTGAGTATGCCATTAAGAGAGCTATAAAACACCTTTATCCCAGGGATGGCAACGGCAACGCCAAGGCACTGGAGACCATTATCGACAATACAACCAGGCAGTATTGGTTTATCCTTCGCCCGATCTACTCCGACCTACTCGAAGAACTGGCTGCGGTGCCTGGTGATAAACGGGCTGAGGCGAAGTTCCTGGTCGATGATAAATGGCGGGAAAGTGTAAGAAAAGTTGCGATAAACGTCTTTGATAGCGCTTCGGAAAGCTTCGATACCTACGGAGACTCAATTCAACGGCAGGTGGAAGCTCGGCTTAGCCTGCTGCGCTCTCTGAGAACCATATTCGATACATTCGAAGAAAAAGACGCCAAGAAAAAGTCCAAAGTTAATACTTCAACAAAAGGAGGATATATGCAGTGACAGATACAACCCCCCAGGCTCCTGCCGCTGAGCCCGAAATTCAGGAAGATAAACTGGCCGCGGAGCGATCTTTTATCGGCGAACTGGCGAGGCTGGAAAGAGGCAGGCTTGCGGCGTTGCGCCGTAACGTCGGTAATAGCCTCTGCGAAGCCAGGGGTATCGCCTGGTTCTACGGACTGTTGAATCGGTATGCGAAGCCCTGGAACGAGGAAGCCTACTTTCTTATCGCTACGCTCTTTGCCGCGGATAAAGACGCCATCGACGGTAAAACTGCATCCAAAGGTGATCTTGGCGCGACCTTACGAGCCTTACGAGCTAAGAGCGGCGCATCGACATCGGAAGCCAGTCCACTAGACAGGCGTTTTAATATACTCCTCGATGCTGATTTCGATGCCAAGATGGGCGGAGAGCTTGCATTTCGGCTCCGGCAACTCACCAAGCTCGTGATATCGAAGAAAGAGCCTTCCGCTCGCATATATTGGGCGCAGTTACTTCATGACGTTAAGTTCTGGAACGGAGATAGAAAAGCCGTTCAGAAGCGCTGGGCGCGCAGCTACTTCGCTCCGGCTCTAGAATCGCTCGAAGATAATCAAACCGATACCACTACCGACTAAAAGGAGAACACTTAAAATGCTTATCGAGATTCATATGCTTCAGAACCATTCGCCATCTAACCTCAACCGTGACGATACCGGCAGCCCCAAAGAAGCCGTATTCGGCGGCTGGAAGAGAGCCCGCATATCCAGCCAGTGCCTTAAGCGGAGCATCCGCCGCTCGGATATCTTCCAGCAGGAGATGCAGGGCTGCCTTGCCAACCGCACTCGCAGACTGCCTGAGCTTGTCCGAGAGAAACTGATCGCTGATGGGGTCTCCGCAGAGATGGCGGAGATCGCTGCAAAGAAGGCTTCGGGCTTTGGCACAGCAGCCGGGGCCGAGCAGCAGCCGGATAAAAACGGCGCGTATTTTACTGCACAGACGATGTTTCTTACCGACGCGGATATATCGGCGGTTGCCGATGTGATGAAAGAAGCCGTCCTGTCTGCCAAGTCCGCCAAGGAGTTCGAGGATAAGAAAGCTGCGGAGTTGCAGGCGTCTGCTCAGCTCAGGGGCTACAGGCCTATCAGTGTGGACATAGCGCTCTTCGGCAGGATGGTTACATCCGGCGCGTTCCGTGATGCCGAAGCTTCCGCGCAGGTAGCTCACGCGATATCCACGCATAAGGTAGAGCATGAATATGATTACTTCACCGCCGTAGACGATCTTAAAGGAACATCGGATGCCGAAGAGGACGCGGGAGCGGATATGATTGGTGATGTGGAGTTTAATTCCGCCTGTTACTACAAGTATTTCTCCATCGACTTCGACGGTCTTGTCGCCAACCTTACCGGCGAGAGCGCGGGCAAGAAAGGTATCACATCCAGTGAGAAAGAAGATGCCACCCAGCTTGCCGCCAGAGCGGTGAATGCGCTTCTTAAGAGTGCCATTCTTACCACTCCCTCAGGTAAGCAGAACACCTTCGGCGCTCATCAGCTTCCGGCTGCGGTGCTGGTGGAGGTGCGACCAAATAACACGCCTGTCAACTATGCCAATGCGTTTGTAGAACCTGCAAGGGTCACATTGAACACCGGCCTTGTAAAGGACTCGGTCGAGAAGCTCGCAAAGCATGTTTGTGCCGTAACTAATGGGTTTAACCTTAACGCCAAGGCACGCTTCATACTCGCGCCCGAACACCCGGAGTTCACGGCGGACGGCGTAGATATCACCCGTGTTGGCGATCTTAATAGCCTCTGCGAACAGCTGAAAGGTGTGATCTGCAATGGGTAGGCGAGTTCTGCTGCTGCGGCTGGAAGGGGTGTGGCAGTCCTGGGGTGAGCGGTCACGCTGGGATGTGCGAGACACCGGGACCGAACCAACTAAGTCGGGAGTAATCGGGCTACTCGGATGTGCCCTCGGCTATAAGAGAGGCGATCCCCGGCTTGAAAGTGAGCTCGATAGGGGCCTACGCTTTGGGGTGCGTGTGGAGAGTCCTGGCAGAGTGGTGCAGGATTATCAGACGGTGACCGGTTTTCTTCCCACCGCGGAAGGCTCGTTCAGGCATAGCGGTGTGGCGACGGCGAAGTCGTTAAGCAAGCTTATGGCCGACCCAGACGCCACTCCGGCTACCATCGTTTCGCCTCGATATTACCTGGAGGATGCGGCGTTTTTAGTGGCGCTTGAGGAGCGGGATGGTTTCGATGGGCTGCTGCAAAAATGCGAGATCGCGCTAAGCAATCCACAGTGGCCTGTTTACCTGGGGAGAAAAGCCTGCGTGCCGACTCGCCCGGTATTCGACCCGGACGACCAGGGAAGCTACACCAGCATCGAAGATGCCCTTACCAATCACCCTTGGTCATGGATGGGGCAGGGGTTTGATAAGGAGCGCAAAAATGCTCCCAGGCTGTTGCCTGTCTATGTGGAGGATAAGGACGGGGATATCGTCCGGCAGGATGCGCTGAGAATTAATCAGACTCGCGCTTATGGTTTTAGGCACGTAAGAAGACTAACGCCGGTGTCGCGCATTAAGGAGGCTGCTGATGTATCTGTCGATGCTTAAGCTTAACCCTCGCAGCCGTCAGGTGCAGGCTGAGTTGCGTGATCCTTATCAAATGCATCGCACGATCTGCAAGGCCTTCGGGGTCGATAAGGAGGCTTGGAAAGAGGCAAGGGTACTCTTTCGGGTGGACGAATCGAACGAGGGGCGTATGCTTCGGGCGCTGGTTCAGTCGGCTATAAAGCCGGACTGGAGCAGGATCACTGCGCCTGATGATTATCTACTTACCGAGATTCAATGCAAGGATGTTGCTCCTGTCTTCAAGGCTGGTCAGCGCCTTGCTTTTAGGCTGCGGGCTAATCCTACTGTAAAGCGGGAGGGTAAGCGCGAAGGCATATATGGCGAGATGGAGCGCCTGGAGTGGCTTAATCGCAAGGGCGAAGCTAACGGCTTTTTTGTGCAGCAGGCACGGGTCATATCCGATGGTAAACAGAAAGGGTTAACGACCAGGGGCTGTGAGACTGTCTTTTCGGCAGCTGTTTTCGAGGGTGTACTTGTAGTGACCGATCCTGACGCGTTTCGAGCGGCTTTCGAATCAGGTATAGGCTCGGCTAAGGGTTTCGGTTTCGGGTTGCTTTCGGTAGCTTTGGTAAAGTGATGTGATATGGCGCGTGATACAAGGGTCAAAGACCTGCACCTGCTGCCGAAGTTCAGGGACAGCCTGTCGTTTCTTTACGCGGAACATGTGCAGGTAGATAAACACGAGCATGCTATTGCTTTGCATGATGTGAGTGGCTTAACTCCCGTGCCCGTGGCTACACTCGCCGTGCTGATGCTGGGGCCAGGTAGTAAGATCACTCATGCGGCAATGAGCGTGCTTGCTGAAAATAACTGCCTGGTGATATGGTGCGGTGAGGAGAACGTAAGGTTCTACGCATGTGGGATGGGAGGAACTCGCAGCTCTCAGCAGCTAATTTATCAGGCAAATATGGTTTCGGACGAGGAGCTTCGGCTGCAGGTGGTCAGGCGGATGTATTGCATGCGCTTTGTAGAGGATATTCCCGGCGATCTGACTATCGAGCAACTTCGGGGAATGGAGGGCTCGCGGGTAAGGACGGCGTATGCGAAAGCGAGCACGGAGACCGGCGTGCCATGGAGCGGTAGAAATTATGACAGGGGCAACTGGAACTCTACCGATCCGGTGAATCGCGCGTTATCTGCAGCTAACTCCTGTCTTTATGGGCTGTGCCATGCGGCTATTCTCTCCGCTGGTTACAGCCCAGCGCTTGGCTTTATCCACACGGGTAAGCAACTATCGTTTGTTTACGACATAGCGGACCTTTACAAGGTGGATTTAACCGTGCCCCTGGCTTTTAAGATTGCGGCTGATCCACCACCTGAATTGGAACGAGCGGTGCGGCTGGCCTGTAGGGACATATTCCGAGAATCCAAGCTTGTGGAGAAAGTGATACCGGATATTCGCCTCGCGCTGGGTGAACCGGCTAACCTGGGCGAACAGAGTGTATTCGACACTGACGAAGCCCTTCCAGCTGACCTGTGGACACCTTCATCGGAGCAGGGAGGGTGATATGGTCGTATTGATGCTGGAAAGAGTGCCTGCAAGCCTTCGTGGCGAGATAAGCCGGTGGATGATAGAACCGAAGACAGGAGTATTTGTCGGAAAGCTGTCGGCGGCTGTCCGGGACAGGTTATGGGAGAATGCCCAGTCAGCCGCTCGCGATGGTGCGGGGATGTTAATTTACAGTAGCAAGACCGAACAAGGGTTCAATGTGAGGACATTCGGCGACACATCGCGCGAAATAGTGAACATGTCTAAGCTGTGGCTGGTTCGGATAGCCACAGCTTAGACATGTTAGAGTATTCCCCACGCATGTGGGGGTGAACCGTTGACCCAAAAAAATAATCCAAAATATTTTTCGTATTCCCCACGCATGTGGGGGTGAACCGCGATCCTGGACAGCCTGGGCGTAAAAGAGGGCGTATTCCCCACGCATGTGGGGGTGAACCGCAATTGTTGGGTTGCCGGGTGGGTTCGGGTTCGTATTCCCCACGCATGTGGGGGTGAACCGGCAGCACAACAGGCACCTCGCGCAGATCGGGAGTATTCCCCACGCATGTGGGGGTGAACCGCAGTGGCGCGTTGTAGAGTCCGACCTGAAGCGGTATTCCCCACGCATGTGGGGGTGAACCGATGAAGTGGGTTGTTGATCGTTTAACTGAGAGGTATTCCCCACGCATGTGGGGGTGAACCGCCGTGGATATGATCGGCAGAACACGTTCCTGCGTATTCCCCACGCATGTGGGGGTGAACCGCCCACGTTAGCCGGGCTGTTCAGAAGCCCTTCGTATTCCCCACGCATGTGGGGGTGAACCGAAGCCCGAGGCGCCACTCTGCGCCTCGGGCACGTATTCCCCACGCATGTGGGGGTGAACCGCCTTGGACGCTGTATCATTATAGTAGTTTAGTGTATTCCCCACGCATGTGGGGGTGAACCGCTGCCGAATTAGTCAACCAGGCGCAACGGGCTGTATTCCCCACGCATGTGGGGGTGAACCGTTCATATTCACGTCCAGTCGGGTGACAGTTTTGTATTCCCCACGCATGTGGGGGTGAACCGTTCAACGCCCGCCTGCTGGGCGAGCTGCTTTAGTATTCCCCACGCATGTGGGGGTGAACCGATTGGCATTTGCAGAGGCCAGTTTTTTCCGTGGTATTCCCCACGCATGTGGGGGTGAACCGATCATAGACAGGGACGGCCCCGTAACCGTCCCGTATTCCCCACGCATGTGGGGGTGAACCGATGTCTCGATGCTGCGAGCGGCGAAGCTCAATGTATTCCCCACGCATGTGGGGGTGAACCGATCAGTTAAAATCATGAGTATGCCAGGGAGTGGTATTCCCCACGCATGTGGGGGTGAACCGAACGGAATTGGATGGGTGCATCATAAATGAGCGTATTCCCCACGCATGTGGGGGTGAACCGGCAAAGCTACGACCTCTTAATGCCGAACCAATGTATTCCCCACGCATGTGGGGGTGAACCGTTTCACTCAGCGGACGCTGAGTGTCTCCTTTTGTATTCCCCACGCATGTGGGGGTGAACCGATTATACGCAGGAATCACAGCAACGTCCGGTTGTATTCCCCACGCATGTGGGGGTGAACCGTTGTGATAGTGCTGGTAACCGACACCAACGACGTATTCCCCACGCATGTGGGGGTGAACCGTGGGTTTGGAAAAAAAATTGGATTTTTTCTTGGTATTCCCCACGCATGTGGGGGTGAACCGACGGCTATGGCATCATGCACCCTCTCTTCATCGTATTCCCCACGCATGTGGGGGTGAACCGGTGGCGGCGCCTCCTTGCAATCAACGGGAAATGTATTCCCCACGCATGTGGGGGTGAACCGCTGGTTGTCGTCGAGGTCGAGCATCTGCAGGCGTATTCCCCACGCATGTGGGGGTGAACCGGAACAACCCTCGCCTGGAGGCATATTCCGCGCGTATTCCCCACGCATGTGGGGGTGAACCGCTGGTTGTCGTCGAGGTTGAGCCTCTGCAGGCGTATTCCCCACGCATGTGGGGGTGAACCGCAGCGGCTTTGATTAGCTTTGACTCCACTGCCGTATTCCCCACGCATGTGGGGGTGAACCGTAGATGGCACTACCTGGAATATCGGTTATGGGGTATTCCCCACGCATGTGGGGGTGAACCGCAGAGGTGGTATTACAAGCAATATCAGAGGCAGTATTCCCCACGCATGTGGGGGTGAACCGCACGACGTAGATTATCAGGTAGTGTTTCCAACGTATTCCCCACGCATGTGGGGGTGAACCGTA
>Ga0123519_10000823_pt1 | contig 54464 bp, 54 predicted proteins | sample YelNatPaOPRAMG02_FD_87396 | JGI IMG/M metagenome (GOLD analysis project Ga0123519, IMG submission 87396) | Hot spring microbial communities from Yellowstone National Park - Yellowstone National Park OP-RAMG-02 (version 2) | ecosystem: Environmental > Aquatic > Thermal springs > Hot (42-90C) ...
ACCGACCCTCAGAAAGTTGGCGTCCCACTGTACGCAGTGTCTTCTGAGAAGCCAGAAGCTGCCACCACTGTGAACATAGTCAATACATTTATTGAGGAAGCGAAAAAAATCTTGAGCAATCATTATCCGGCTAACATGATCTTACTCAGAGGGTTTTCTCGGCTGCCACTCATCCCACCGATGACTGAAATCTACAAGCTAAAACCTGTAGCCATCGCCAAATATCCTATGTATAAAGGGTTAGCGAGACTCGTCGGGATGGATGTGTGCAGTATCGATGGTGACTTTGAAAGTGCACTGAATGTCCTCACAAATTGCTACCACCTGTATGATTTCTTCTATATACATGTTAAGGATGCCGATAGCGCCGGCGAGGATGGAGATTTCAAACGTAAAGTTCATGTCATCGAGCAAGTTGACAGGGCTTTTCCCAAATTGCTTGCTTTGAGGCCAGACGTAGTAGTAGTCACTGGCGACCATTCCACACCTGCTCTGCTGAAGGGGCACAGCTGGCATCCCGTCCCAGTTTTGATCTACTCCCGGTGGTGCCGGGCTACTAAAGCAAGAAAATTCTGTGAGGCATCCTGCGCCTCTGGAGAGCTGGGAAGAATCTCTGCTCTTGACATAATGCCCCTCGCTATGGCGCATGCGCTAAAATTGAAAAAATTTGGAGCCTAGGATTTGCGGCAACCTTTGATCGCTGGAAACTGGAAAATGAATACTACTCTGGCTGAAGCGGTCGAATTGGTTCAGGCCCTGAAGCCGGGACTCGATGCTATTGCTGGAGTGGGGAAGATAATCTGCCCCCCGTTCATCTCCCTGGCGACTATTAGTAAAATCCTTGAGAACACATCGATAAAGCTAGGTGCCCAGAACATGCATTTCGAGGATAAGGGTGCCTACACGGGTGAGATTTCGCCATTAATGTTAGTCGGTCTGTGCCAATTTGTGATCATCGGTCATTCAGAGCGCCGGCAATATTTTGGAGAAACAGACGAAATTATAAACAGAAAGATTGGCAAAGCTTTGGCGTATAACATAACGCCCATTTTATGTGTTGGTGAGAGCCTAGAGGACAACGAGAAAAATCGAACAGAAGAGGTACTCACACGACAGATAGAGGCTGGTTTGAACAATTTGTCGCCAACCACTGAGTTAGTGATTGCTTATGAGCCAGTATGGGCTATCGGCACAGGCAAGGCAGCTACAGGAAAGATGGCTGGCAATACCATTGCTTTCATACGTGGCTTATTATCGAAGATGTGGAATGGCGACATAGCGAAAAGAGTGCGTATACTGTATGGTGGAAGTGTGACCAGTAGCAATATCGCTGATTTTGTCTCCAAGCCGGAAATAGATGGTGCTTTGGTTGGGAGTGCCAGCCTAAAACCCGAAGAGTTTCTAAGCATCGTCAGGCAGACGGCAAACATTAAGCTTCGAACTTTTTCATGAAGTGCCTCATCGCCATCGTCGGCCCCACCGCGGTTGGTAAGAGTCGACTTGCTCTTTATCTGGCACAGCATCTCGGTGGCGAAATAGTGAATGCAGACAGCAGACAAGTCTACCGTTATATGGACATCGGCACAGCAAAGCCCAGCAAAGAAGAGCGCGCCACGGTTCCACACCACCTCATCGATGTTGTTAATCCTGACGAGACTTTTAGTCTGGCTATTTACCGTCAATTGGCAGTACAGTCTATTAGCGAGATCCAACAAAAGGGTAAAGTTCCCTTGTTGGTCGGCGGTTGTGGCCTATACGTATGGGCGGTAGTAGAGGGATGGCAAATTCCAGCGGTGCCACCGAACCCGGAGTTGAGGCGTACACTTGAACAGCGTGCGAAAGAAAAAGGGGTTGATGAGCTATTCCGGGAGTTGCAACAGGTTGACCCGGCCGCTGCGACCAAGATAATGCCTGCTAACCTTCGTCGTATCATAAGAGCTTTAGAAGTATATTTGGTATCAGGTGAGCCCATATCCAGAGGATGGAGAAAGACACCACCATCATTTCCCATCCTTATTGTGGGCCTAACACTGCCGAGGGCCGAGCTTTATCGTCGGATTGACGCAAGGGTCGATGAGATGATAAAAAGCGGGCTGGTGGAAGAAGTGAAAGAACTCCTAGATAGAGGTTACGGACTGAATTTGCCGGCTATGTCCGGAATCGGCTATAAGCAGATCGGCATGTACCTGCAAAATATAATTGGTCTCGAGGAAGCCATTCAGCAGATAAAGTGGCAAACTCACCGGTTTGCTAGACAACAGTACGCCTGGTTTCGCCCAAATGACCCCAGAATCCACTGGTTCAACGGTGAAAACAGCGAATTGCGCGGCAATGTCGTCAGGTTAGTAGAGGCATTCCTTAGTCGGGAGTCAGGATGACCTTTGCTAAATTGCAAGCAACTGGAAATGATTTCGTGGTGATTGATGCCCGTCACTTGAAAAAACAATGGGCGAGCTTAGCCAGACAGATATGCCATCGCCATTTCGGGGTCGGCGCCGATGGACTTATCCTAGTAATGCCTTCCAAGACTGCAGAGGTCAAGATGAGGATGTTCAATCCAGACGGCTCCGAGGCAGAAGTCTGTGGCAACGGTTTGAGATGTCTCGCCAAATATGTTTTTGAAAAGGGGTTGGTCAGGGGCAGGGAATTTAGGGTCGAAACACAGGCAGGCATCAAAACTGTGCGAGTTGCCGTGTATAGAAAGAAAGTAAAAAGGGTGAAAGTCAACATGGGAACCCCTGCGTTTGCGCCGGAAGATATCCCGGTGAGCAGAGACTCCAAAAATTTTGGCAATAGTAGACTTGACATAACGCCTATAATAGATTATCCTTTGAAAGTAGATGACGTAGAATTGTCTGTTTCGCTAGTCTCGCTGGGCAATCCACATGCAGTTATGTTCACAACCGAGCCAGTAAGTCGTTTCCCTTTGGCTCTAATAGGGCCGAAAGTTGAAAGCCACCCATTGTTCCCGGAGAGGATAAACTTTGAAATAGCAAGAGTTCTGGATGAAAGGACGATTGAGGTCAGAGTGTGGGAACGTGGTGCTGGAGAAACATTGTCTTGCGGAAGTGGTGCTTGCGCCGTGGCGACAATTGCTAGACACAAAAGGCTCGTGGACAAACCAGTTGACATTATACTACCAGGCGGAAAGCTCTCTGTTACATGGGCAGAAAGTGGAGAAGTTTTGATAAATGGACCAGTTGAGGAAATTTTTATCGGGCAATGGCTGAAATGAAGCTATCACAGAGGCTAGGAAGGCTGCCTCCGTATCTTTTCGTTGAGATTAACCGAAAGATCGCAGAGAAAAGGGCACGGGGGGAAGACGTCATCAGTTTTGCCATCGGCGACCCAGACATGCCAACACCGCCACACATTGTCGAAGAACTCTGCCGGGCAGCAAGAGACCCGGCTAACCACCGGTACCCTGAGACATCGGGGCTTCCTGAACTCTGCGAGGCCATTGCCCATTGGTACCAGCGACGCTTCGGTGTTGAACTTGACCCCGTGAAAGAGGTGCTTCCGCTAATCGGCTCCAAAGAGGGTATCGGGCATATGTCCTTTTGTTTCATCGACCCCGGCGATGTGGCTTTGCTACCTGACCCTGGGTATCCGGTATATTTCACCAGCACATTGTTAGCTGGCGGTGAAGTCTACTCTATGCCGCTGACAGAGGAGAACAATTTCTTACCTAGCTTTTCCAAAATCCCTAGCGAGGTGTTGGAGAGGGCAAAGCTATTATGGCTTAACTATCCCAACAATCCCACAGGCGCGGTGGCTGACCTGGACTTTTTCAAGACAGCGGTGGACTTCGCTCAAGAGCACAAACTGGCTATATGCCATGATGCTCCATATACTGAAGTCTGTTTTGACGGTTATTCCGCCCCCAGCTTCTTGCAAGTGCCAGGTGCTAAGGAGGTAGGCGTTGAATTCCACTCGCTGTCAAAAACATATAACATGACTGGTTGGCGAATAGGAATGGTGGTAGGAAATGCACGGATGATCGATGCCCTATTTCGCTTCAAATCGAACTTGGACTCAGGCATCCCCCAAGCCATACAGCATGCCGCCATCAAGGCGCTTACCGGTCCTCAGGATTGTATTGCCGCGCATAATGCAGTGTATCAAGCACGCCGCGACAAGCTTTTGAGCGCTATCAAGAAAGTAGGACTTTCTGCCAAGCCCCCTAAAGCCGGCTTCTACGTATGGTGCAAAGTGCCCGAGGGGTATACCTCCGCTCAATTTGCTACTGAACTTTTGGATAGGGCAAATATAGCAGTCACCCCAGGGCCAGGTTACGGTGCTTTCGGCGAAGGATATGTCCGCTTTTCTTTAACTCTACCTGACGAGCGCCTAGAAGAAGGTATCGAACGATTAATCAAATGGGGTGAAAACCGCTAATCATTTGACATAATATCTATAAAAGCAGGATGTCAAAAAAAACCTTACTCGGTACTAGCAGCGAAATAGAGAAGGCCCTTTTGGTTGGTGTCGAAGTTAAGGGATCAGAAGACAGATGGTCCCTCAATGACTCGATGGAGGAACTGCATCAACTAACCTTGGCGGCTGGTGCTGAGGTGGTCGGTAAGCTTACACAGAGATTGGAAAGGCCATCCCCGAGTTACTACATAGGGGCAGGCAAGATAGAGGAAATCATCGCACTGAGACAGACCTGCCCCTACACAGTGGTGATATTCAATGATGAGCTATCGCCCAGACAGCAAAGGAATCTCGAGGACGTTTTGAAGGTGAAAGTCATCGATCGCACAGCGCTAATACTTGATATTTTCGCCAAAAGAGCCCATACCCGTGAGGGACAATTGCAAGTGGAACTGGCCCAACACCGCTACCTCTTGCCCAGGCTGGCAGGGCAATGGAGTCACCTAGAACGGCTCGGGGGTGGCATTGGAACGAGAGGTCCAGGGGAATCCCAGCTTGAGACCGACCGACGCCTTATCAGACAACGCATCCATCGCCTAGAGGAACAACTCGAAGCGGTGAGGAGACACAGAGAACTATACAGGCAAAAAAGGAGAAGAAATCAAACCCCGGTGGCAGCGTTGGTTGGGTATACCAATGCCGGCAAAAGTACACTCTTCAACGCACTCAGCAGGACGAACGTCATCGCCGAAAACAAGCCTTTTTCCACGCTTGATCCGGTCACGAGGCGCCTGACTAGCCCCGATGGGGTGACATTCTTACTTACTGATACAGTCGGCTTTATTCACAAACTGCCACCGTCCATAATCGCTGCTTTTCGTGCCACTCTTGAGGAACTCCAAGAAGCAGACCTAATCCTCCATGTGGTAGATGTGACACACCGGAACGCCGCAGACCAATACCGCACTGTAGAGGACATTCTCAATGATTTAGGTTTGAAGGACAAACCACGTCTCTTGATAATCAACAAGATCGACATTGCCCTGCGCAGCCCAGAGGACGTTCTGAAGCTACCTCCAGACCTAGCCCAGACAGAGAGCAGCGAAATATTTCTAGTTTCCGCTCTCAAAGGTTGGTACCTCGACCGCCTTCTCAATGGTATCGCAAGGCGGTTACGAACTGCTTCAGCAAGGGTGGTAGTGTCGCACAATGTATCTTTTGCGACACGGGGATAGCGTCTATGCCGATACAAGACACACCACCTGAAGCCAGACTGAGTTCACTCGAAAGTCTTGTTTCGGACTTTCTTGAGTATATGGAGGTCTCTCGTGGGCGTTCCCCGCTGACTGTTCAGCGTTACGCTCATTATTTGCGCCGATTCTGCGAGTGGTTAGGCGGCAACTTACCTAATGCGAAGATCGAGGATGTTAATGTCGATGCGGTGTCGAAATACCGAATACACTTGGCGCGACTGCGCGACAAGAAAAACAGACCTCTCAAAAGATCAACGCAGATCTGTCATCTCGTCGCACTGCGATCCTTTTTGCGCTATCTGTCGACGCAAAAAGGCTTGAGTACTCTCACCCCGGACAGGATCGAGCTGCCAAAACAGAGTGCGCGTTCAGTATCCTTCCTGAATCAAGAGCAAATAGAAAGACTGCTTGATGCACCGGAGGTGTCCACAAACGTCGGCTTGAGAGATAAAGCAATTCTGGAGACCCTGTTCAGCACAGGGCTCCGAGTTTCAGAGCTGGTTCGACTCAACCGTGATGAGATAGATCTGGAACGCAGAGAGTTCAGCGTAAGGGGTAAGGGAGACAAGGTTAGAGTTGTTTTCCTTTCGGATACAGCAGCCGAATGGCTGGAACGCTATCTACGAACACGCAAGGATAATTTCAAACCGTTATTCATCAGATACAGCGGTAGCATAGATCCAAAATTTAGGGGGGAAAGAATGCGCTTAACCCCCCGATCTGTCCAGCGAATTGTGGAAAAATACGCTCGTATTTGCGGTCTTCCTCTCGAGGTGACACCACATACCCTTCGGCACTCGTTTGCTACCGATTTGCTCATCAGCGGCGCCGACCTACGCTCGGTCCAAGAAATGCTCGGCCACGAGAGTATCCGAACAACTCAGGTCTATACTCATGTGACCGATAAACACCTTAAAGAGGTGCACCGAACATATCATAGCCGCTACAAACAACAACCAAGGCTAGAGCCATGAGACTTTATGTCAACTAGGCCACGAGGCAAGGTTTTTCGTGTGATGGCTGCTAACGCGGACTGCTGCTTGCTACTGAGTTGGTTGAAATTTGCTGACCACTTTACTGAGAAACACACTGGTTATCTCGGGGTCAAATTGAGACCCAATTCCATTTTCTAGCTCAGCGCACGCTTGCAAACAAGACATTGCTCTCCGGTACGGTCGATCTGAGGTCATCGCGTCATAAGCGTCCGCCACCGCCAAAATTCTGGCAGCCTTTGGAATATTGGTGCCCGATAGCCGGTCGGGATATCCGCTGCCATCGTAGCGTTCATGGTGATGCCGGATAGCCTGTAGTATTTCGTTGTCGGTTATTACTGAGCGCAGAATTTTCTCCCCCAGTTCGCTGTGAGTCTTCACTATTTCATACTCATGCTTCTCTAACCTACCAGGCTTGTTTAGTATTGACTCCGGAACGCCTATTTTGCCCACGTCATGCAGGATACCGGCAAGCCTGATTCTCTCCACCTCTAACCCGCTGAGACCCATAGCTTCAGCAATTTCCACCGCCATTTTTGTAACTCTCTCCGAATGACCACTGGTATAGACATCCTTAGCCTCCAAGGCGTAAACGAGCGACTTTACTGCGCTGAGAAATGCTTTGTGGATCTTCTCTGCTTGTTCCCTAACCTTCTGCTCCAGACATAGCTGGTATTTCCTGTTCTCCAATAACAGCCTTCTTTTCTCCAGCGCTCTGTCCACACTCAGCACCAGAACATCAAAGTCTATCGGCTTGACAATAAAGTCACACGCCCCTTTCCTCATACAATCAATAGCGATATCTATGTCGGCAATTACGGTCACCATGATAACGGCAACATCCGGATATTTGGTCCTTATTTCTTCCAAGACCTCAAGGCCGTCCTTTTGGGGCATCCGTATATCTAAAAGCACAAGAGCGAAATCTCCTTCCGCAAGCATTTTCAAGGCTTCGTCACCACTATCAGCATCGGCACACGCCAGCCCTCTGTCGGTGAGCTTGCGATGTATCATTTCCCTAATTAAAGGCTCATCGTCGACTATGAGAACCTCTGCTCTATTGCCCGGTTGTGCCTTAAAGGATGCATCCGCAGGAAAGGACACCCCGATAGCCTTTTTCTCGGACTGATCCACAATCAGCATTGAGTTACCCCCTGCTTGCCAGTCATCCCCTCATGCCTCCTTCTCTACTCTAACTTAATTAGTTGCCTGTTGTCTACTGTGCTATCGCTGTCCCTATCGCAGGTAGTTCGACAAAGAATGTCGTCCACTGGCCAGCTTGGCTATGGAAATATATCCTGCCACCATGTGCTGCCACGATCCCGTGGCAGACACTCAGCCCCAACCCCACACCCTTGCCTACTTCTTTGGTGGTGAAAAAGGGCTGGAAGACCTTGTCCGAAATACTCTCAGGGATCCCAGGACCATTGTCCGATATGGCTATTGTCACATATCCTGCCCTTAGCCCGGTTGCTATCACAATCTTGCCCTTGTGATTCAACTCGCTCAATGCCTGCTCAGCATTGACAAGGATATTCAACACGACTTGTTGGACTTGTTGGTAATCAGCAAGTATGCGTGGTAATCCTGGACTTAGATTCATTTCTAGCTCGATGCCATTTGCCTTCAACTCATAGCTGCGCAGTTCTACCGTTTTCTTAACGAGATCATTTATGTCCACAAGCATCTTCTTGGGATGATCTTGACGAGCAAACGTCAGCAATCCCCCCACGATTTTTGCAGCTCTCTGCCCCTCGCTATAGATTTTTGCGAGATCATTTTTTGACCTCCGGCGGAAGGTCAGTTCTCGCCATCAATAACTGGGCGTAACCTATGACTCCTGTGAGCGGGTTATTCACCTCGTGGGCTATTCCGGCAGCCAGCTGTCCCACCGAGACAAGCCTGCTTGTTGCGATTACCTGCTGCTCTAATAGCTTACGGTCGGTGACATCGCGCATTAAGACTCTAAACCCAACCATGTCCCCATTCTCATTCCGTTTGGGAAACAAGTAAGTCTCAATGTACCTCAAGGTCTTGTCTTCCCGTACTAGACGGCATTGAAACAAGGCGGATGGCTTACCTGATTTATATAGTTGCCTAGCCCATTGATAGACGGAGCCGACATCATCAGAATGCCTATAACTTTGCCAGTGTGTCCCGAGAAGTTTCTCCCAAGGATAACCGAGTATCAGGCAGGTTGTTTCATTGCAGAATACGATATTGCCTGACAGGTCAAGCTCCACATATCCCTCATGCATCTCCTCCAGAATCGTGCGGTACTTCGCTTCGCTTTCAGCAAGTGCCATCTGTCCTTCCTCTATTCTTGCCAGCATCGAGTTAATGGTATTAGCAAGCTCTCCTATCTCATCGTCACCAGTAACTGGCAGACGTTCCGAAAGATTCATTTCCTTGCCAATACGTACGGCAGCGTAACTTAATTTGGCTAACCTGGCAAGAACCATCCTGTCAAGGAAAACGAGTGCAATCGCAGCACAGACAAAACCACCGGCCAAAATATACAGCAGGAACAAACCTCTAGCCATACGAGCATAGGTATAGATTTCTCTCGGTATATCAGCCTTCACGACCAGAGCCGGCCGGTTATAAATGTCCTTGATCAATGCATATGCCGAGATGGTCTGGCTATCGCGCTCCTTGACAAATATAGGACTGCCTTCTACATCTCTGGATAGCACTTCTTTGAACCCCTCCAATGTATCACTGCTATCCACGCTGACTATGCTCAGGCTCGTTCCTCCTTGCTGAGAGAGACTCTCCAGCGTCTGAAGATTGAGCAACATCCCCATCACCAGTGCCCCCTGAATAGGCCCTTCTCGTTCACTTGTAAGCACGGGGCGAGAAGCAACCAACACCGCACCTTCGGGAACCACCAGAACACCCTTAACACTGCTTTCTAAAGCAGTATGGTGCACTAAAGAGCTGGATGGCAATAAATGTTTGGCTAGCCCGTCGGGGATAGATGTCTCCACCCTCCTTTCAAGATCAAAGCCCTTGGCGAACACAATTTCACCAGACCTGTCGGCAAACACCAAAAAGTTTATTCCTAAAGTTGTAAATGTGCTATCAGTCAGGTTTGTCTTTACATAGTTTGCGTTGCCACCCTGAACGAAGGTATAAGTGTCATCCCAGCTGGCCCAATCACTTACTGTGACATCTAAAGCCCGAAGTCTATCCTCTAGAGCAAGCAGAACACGGTGCATATAGGAGATCGCATATTGTCTGTCCAACTGAACAGACTGTCTCATTAAGAGCAGCTGCGATGTAGCGCAGACCAGACCAACAATCACAATAAGCGCACACGAAGCAGTAATAACGCTCTTTACACGTAGACTCAACAACAGCCCTCCGATCTCTTCATCCCTGTAAGAACCTATGTCATAGGAGTATACTTCTGTAGATATAACACTCGCGCATGGTTGTATCACATTCTATGCAATCTTGGCAAGCGCCGGCGCGCTACGACTAAATTCGATTTCGATTCCGTATGACCAAATGGCTACTCCAGCTAAGACTAAAGTCACAGCTGCACTGGCGAGTATTATGTCAAACATATCTGAGGTGGAATCACTCAAAAAAATCTTTTACAATGTCTAGTGGATAGTCCGAATCGGGGCGCTACTGCGTATGTCTGTCTACGACGTTCTCATTGTGGGCGGCGGACCCGCTGGACTAACTGCGGGGTTGTATGCCTGCCGCGCCGGATTAAAGACACTGCTAGTCGAACGGGCACTGTTCGGTGGACAGATTGTCAATGCACGCCGGATAGATAACTACCCTGGTTTCCCCGACGGGATTGCCGGATTTGAATTAGCTACGCTCATGCATCAGCAGGCAATTAAATATGGACTGGAGACCATGAATACTGAGGTCACAGGCGTAAGGCGAATGGGCAACTTCATTACCAGCACAACTTCGGGTGATTTTGAGAGCCAAGCCTTGATAATCGCGGCTGGTTCAGGGTACCGGCGCTTAAAAGTACCTGGTGAGGAAAAACTGCTCGGGAGAGGCGTGTCTTATTGTGCCACCTGCGATGGGTTCCTTTTCCGCGACGTGGATGTAGCAGTTGTCGGTGGTGGCGATACCGCTTTGACTGATGCGCTCGAATTAAGTGAACATGCCAACAATGTCTATGTGATACACCGCAGAGACGAGCTTCGGGCTGCGCAAGCGTTGCAAAAGCAGGCTTTTCAAAAAAAAGGGCTCAAATTCATTTGGAACACCGTTGTTGAAGAGATCTTGGGAGAGGATAAGGTGACAGGAATCAGACTGCGCAACACAAAGACGGGAGAGCTATGGACATTGAACGTAGCAGGTGTATTTGTTGCCATAGGACTGGAGCCGAATAGCCGTGCCTTTGCCAACATAGTCAGCCTAGATGATGCTGGCCACATTGTTACTAACGAACTTATGGCAACATTTACACCAGGCGTTTTTGCCGCGGGTGATATCAGGAGGAATTCACCGCGTCAGGTTTCCAGTGCTGTCGGTGACGGGGCTACCGCTGCCCTTTCTGCATTCCGCTACTTACGCCAGGAGCGCCAGCCCCTCATTCATCAGCCAACGTAGAAAGAAAATGCAGTACCTGGTGGGGAAGCGGGGACTCGAACCCCGACGCCTTGCGGCACATGATCCTAAGTCATGCCCGTCTGCCAGTTCCGGCACTTCCCCGTGCGGAATATAGCCCTACCACCTTGAGCCAATACCACCACAATCAGGACAAATCTTTCCAGTCCCACCACTAAATATACGGCCAGTACCTTGGCACAATGTGCAGGTCACCGCAGAACTTGGTACAAGGTTATAGCCTCTCTGATTACATACAGGGCAGGGCTCAACGGTCGTTTTGTCATGACCGGCTATGGCCCCCTGTCCTTTACAATAAGGGCACCGCTTCCTTATCACCATCTAACAATACTCTTACAACACAATACCACCACGAGCTAAAAAGGGACCACTCTGGTTGTCCGTCGCCAGACCCATCTGTTGGCACTTAGTGACCTGAGTTTATCGTAAGCCTGGTCACTGTCGACCTTAAATGCTTCAGCCACTTGGTACTCTGTGGCACCCTCGGTACGCTCCAAGAACTCCAGTATGCCAGCGTCCAGTTCTTTTCCCAACCTCCTTAACCCCGGTATTGCCTTCCGACCCAAAGCTGTCAGCACATATACATCCATCGCAACAACCCCACCTATACCCGATTTTACAATTTTCCATCCCGCCCTAGCAAACGCAGGAGCAGCAAGGGGGAAAGCTCCCCTGCTTTCCACAACACCGCTCGACTCCAAGGCCTTAAAGCTAGAGCTGACGATTCTAGTCATATTTCATTAGCTATCTCAGATGCGAAGCTATATAAGAAGAGTTCAATTGCAGCAAGTGGAGCCACAAACACGCGGATTGATTTGAACTTTTGCTCAAATCTGTTATTATAGACTGCGCAAGGAACCTTAATCTGGGTGAGAAAAAGTACACCTCGGGAGCGTATGAGTCCCGGTGGACTTCGCGGACTTCAAATCCGACGGGAGGCATTTAAGAAGTGCCTTCGGTGGGTTCGACTCCCATACGCTCCCGCCACTTATACCTCCAGGACCAATCGGATATTGAATCGTCACGAACTATCAGCCGGTGAACGCCGTGTGGCGTAGCGGGATGGGTTGAACCTGCAGGTTGATGCTTTTAGCACCTTCAGAGCAGGTACCAAACAAGTACCCAGAACAACACAGCTACAAAAATGAAGCCACTCAGCAGATTGATGACCTCTTTATTCATAAGTGCCCGTCGTGAGTCGACTTGCAGATATCCAACCTGAGATAAGCGCATTATACCAAGGTAACACTCGTCGCCCATCCTGAGATATAACCCATAATATTTGGCAGCTAAGTCAAAAACAAAAAGCAGCCAGTGACGATGACAGAGATAAGGATCATGCCATCAATCAGAGCGCCACTGAATGCCATGAGCAGCTTCTTGTCGCCCTTTATTATCGTCAACAGTTTTCGCGCTGTGTTCATCGCCTCCTCCCTAAGATTCTACGGTAGTATTTTTGCATATCATGTCGCTGCTAGCATGGTGCATCCGTACCAATTTATGGCAGTTGTGTAGTACCAATGGCTTAATGTTACCTTAGTACTTAATCGGTCTGCTTGCAGATGCTCTAACATTGAGGAAACCCTAGGTAATGCAGTCGAACCGAACGAGTTGTTCCACCAAGTTATGCTGGTGGAGAGTCTCGATTGAGCACTGTAAAGCTATCTCAGAACCCGTTCATCGCCTATACGTCGGGTGATTTTCTTTTCGTCCATGTGCTCAAGAAGTGCTATGGCATATTTGCGACTAGTGCCTAATAAGTCCCTTACCTCGCCCACAGTAACTTTCCCTTTCTGTTTAATATAGCCTATCACCTTCTTGAGCATATCATCATAGGCTGCAGCAGAAAAAACGATCCCTTCAGCCACTTTTATCACCCGCCGCTGTTCCAAGAGTATAGCTAATAGGTCATCGCTAATAGTCATATCTCCGGGCGGTGAATAAGGATTCTCGTTCAGCGCCTTTAGGAAAGCCGCTATCTGTCTTTGCTGCTCTTCAGAAAGCTGCACTTTATGTGAAGGAAGACTAGCAAAAGTACCACCATCTTTCAAAATGCCGTCCTGAAAGAGCTTGTCCAAAGCTGGAGAATGAGCCCCGAGCCGCAGTTTGCTGCTAAGTTCACTCTTTGGGATACCAGGACGAGTGGGGAACCGACGATGATATTGCTCTGCTATCGCTTTTGCTTTCTTGGCAAAATTCTCCCAGCCGCCAGCCGTGAAGAGCAGTGCATCCTTGCTACACTGACCCAAAAGCACTATTTGTCCAGCAGACAGCAAGTTCTCTATAGCCTGTGAAACCTCATCACTTGTTAAATTGCACTTAACTAAAAGGCTTTCTAGGGAAATAGGCTGACTGGTTTCTATGGTAGCCACCAATACATCTTCAATCTTTCCCTCACTTCTGGTTTTGAGATTTTCGATAATGCCATCACGAAAACGGCGATGGCGCGAGGCATGAGAGTCGACAATCTGCCCACCTCCTAAAGTAGCAACAGACGATCGAATAACGAAGTGATCACCCTTAACCAGAACTGTCGGTTTGGTAAGTGTAAGCTGCGCCCAACACACATCACCTGCTTTCAGCTCTTCCCTGTCTAGGAGATGAACCTTGGCTAATACTTCATCAGAACCGACAAAAAAATTCACGATGCTACCATGCCGTAACGGGTTTTTGACTTCGGCAAGTAAACGTAATTTGACATCCACTCTAGATGTCGGGATAAGCCATCCAGGCCGGGTGAGCACATTCCCTCTCCGTACGTCATGGGTAGCGATGCTAGCGAGATTAGCTGCTACCCGACTGCCCGGGTCTGCAACCTCGATGCGCATCTTGTGAGTCTGCAGCCCTCGAATGCGCGTCCGTAAACCGGTAGGCTGTATCTCCACTTCGTCGCCGACCCGTAATTTCCCATCTACCAGAGTCCCTGTGACCACTGTACCCGAGCCGGCTATTGCAAAAACACGGTCTATCAGCAACCTCGGTCGTTCGAGATCTTTCCTTTGTTCGGTATTCCGCAACACACCCTCGATAGTCGAAAGCAATTCGTTCAAGCCTTCACCTGTCATCGCAGAGACAGCCACAACAGGGATTCCTTTCAGACTGGTGGACTCCAGTAGTGAATCCACTTCTAGCCTAACCAAATCAAGTAGCTCATTATCCACCAGATCTTTCTTGGTGATAACTACAATGCCTCGCCTTATTTCAAGTAAATCCAGAATGGCTAAATGTTCTCTGGTTTGTGGCATAATACCTTCGTCAGCAGCAACGACGAGCAAGGCAAGGTCAATACCTCCAACGCCTGCCAGCATATTCTTTATGAACCTTTCGTGTCCCGGCACGTCAACTATGCCCACCTCTTGACCACTGGCCAACTTCAGCCATGCGAAGCCCAAGTCGATGGTCATGCCCCGCTCTTTTTCTTCGCGCAACCGGTCGGGGTCTATACCGGTGAGAGCACGTATTAGCGTAGATTTGCCGTGGTCAACATGCCCAGCAGTACCTAGGACAAACATTCCTTTTCTCCCGTCTCCACAAAATAACGTCCGTTTAGTCCAGTTCCAACATCGGTCTCTAGTGACCTAACTCAGTAGCAGCTTCAGCGAGAGCCCGAGTCACAATTTCATCCTGCTCTGGAAGCACTGTCCGCGGGTCCAAGAGTAAACAGTCGTTCTCTACACGCCCGACAATTGCCGGCTCACGTCTTCTGAGAAATCGGGCTAAGCTCTGGGCAACATTTCGATGTCTTGTCTTGCCATTACCCTCTCCGATTGCTACCAGTCGTGTAGGAAGTGTGGCGCCAGGGAGACTACCGCCACCAACTACTGACCTCCCGTCTATCACGGTAGCCGCGTAACCAAATCCTTGTGCCCACGCTTTGGCCCGCTTCTCAATCTCAGACACAGGCATGGCAATCATGCGCCACACTGGAATCTTGCTTATCGCCTCACCCTTGATGTAATGCTGCAAAGTTGCTACTAGGCCGGCAAGCCTTATTTTGTCGATGCGGATAGCACGAGCCAGAGGGTGCTTTCTTAGCTTATCCACTAGGGCCCTTTTGCCCACAATTATGCCCGCCTGTGGACCGCCGAGCAGTTTGTCACCCGAAAAAAACGCCAGGTCGACACCGCAGGCAATACTCTCCTGCACCATGGGCTCAGCTAATAACCCGAAGGCAGTAACATCAATCAAACAACCGCTACCCAGGTCATCGAGCACTGGGATATCATATTTCTTTCCCAGAGAGACCAGCTCTTCCAAGCTGACAAAGTGGGTGAAGCCCTCTATTCTAAAATTACTTGAGTGAACCCGGAGCAGGGCTCCTGTTCTCGGCCCAACTGCCTGCTCATAATCATGTACATAAGTGCAATTGGTAGTACCCACTTCTACCAATTTTGCCCCGCTTTGTCTCATCACATCTGGAATACGAAAGCCACCACCGATCTCTACAGCCTGCCCTCTGGAGATGATGACCTCCTTCTTTTTGGCTAAGGCAGTAAGTGCTAGCAGAACCGCAGCAGCGTTGTTATTAACCACTAAAGCTGCTTCAGCTCCTGTAAGCTGACACAGAAGTTTCTCCACATGCACATCTCGAGTTTCGCGCACACCGGAATCGAGGCTTAACTCAAGGTTGCAGTAGCCGCGGGCTACCGACATCATGGCAGCTATAGCCTCATCGCTCAAGGGAGATCTACCTAAATTCGTGTGTAGTATAACCCCCGTGGCATTGATAACAGGCTTGAGAGTTGGCCGTGTCAGTCCATCCACTCGGGAGCAGACGATGTCGACTATGTCATCCAAGGGTAGGGGCAGCTTACCGTTAGAGACACCAAGCCGCTCTTGCTCCAAGACTTCACGAATAATACTTACAAGCAATTCATGCGGCAGTACACGCCGCCATTGTGCCAACCTAGTATTGTTAATGACCTTATCCACACTCGGTAAAGACCTGAGGTCGCTCATCATCTTCTTATTATACCCTAAAGCACACACTAGTTTGTCCTTCACTTGTTCTCGTTACAAGTGCGGGATATAATTAAGCGCAATGCGATACAAACGATTGGTAATCAAGCTGGGCACAAGTCTATTGACCGGGGGCTCGGGCCACCTTGACATGGATATTATGTCCAGTTTAACTGCACAGATTGCCCAACTCCACAACGAGGGGTACGAGATAATCGTAGTATCTTCGGGAGCAGTGGCCGCTGGGAGGCAAAAGCTTCGCTTAACCAAAGAGAGGAAAGGCATACCCTTCAAGCAGGTTCTAGCCTCTGTGGGACAAAGTCACCTGATGAATATTTACGACCAGCTTTTCGGCAAACATAATATCACCATAGCCCAGGCCCTGCTTACAAAATCAGACCTCATCGACCGGACCGGATACTTAAATGCCCGCAATACGCTGCTGGCGCTGTTGGAGCTAAGGGTAATCTGCATCGTCAACGAAAACGATGTCGTAGCGACGGAAGAACTCGGAGAGCTCATTTTCGGTGACAACGATAACCTTTCAGCGATGGTAGCCAACCTTGTTGACGCTGACCTTCTGATTATACTCACCGACATCGATGGACTGTATACTGCTGACCCACGACGTCATCCAGATGCTAAACTGATCCCTAAAGTAGAGAAGATAGACGACGAGATCGAGCGTTTAGCTGGCGAGGCCGGCAGTCCCTATAGCGTCGGCGGAATGATTACCAAGCTTGAAGCTGCAAAGTTAGCAACAGCATCCGGGGTAACCGTTGTCATAGCATGTGGGACAAAACCGAATGTGCTGAAACAAATAGTTACCGGTCACGAAATCGGTACGATTTTCCCGGCTCACACCAACAAGATGGAAAGCAGAAAGCGCTGGATGCTCAGTGGGTTAGCTTCCAAAGGGAAGCTAGTCATCGATAGAGGGGCAGCCAACGCGCTTAGAACCAGAGGTAGCAGCCTTCTCCCTGCAGGGATAGCAAAAGTGGAAGGTGATTTTCGGCGTGGTGATGTAGTGGATATCTTCGACCTTGATGGTAATCAGATTGGCTATGGTATCTCTAACTATGACTCCAAGGATATTGAGAGCATCAAGGGCGTTCATTCCGAGAAAATACCATGGTTACTCGGCTATGACTACGGTGATGAGGTGGTTCACCGGAACAACATGGTGCTTATTTGAGAGGAGGACCACATGGAACCTGCGATAGCTGAAATTGAAGAGAAAGGCAAAGCGGCCAAAGCGGCATCCAAAAGATTAGCCTTTCTACCCACCGACGTAAAGAACCAGGCGCTGCTCAATATTGCCGAAGCACTTGTCTCCAATCGGGACTCAATACTTGCAGCCAATGAGCTTGATTGCAGAGATGCCAGAGACTCTGGGATGAGCGCCGCTATGCTCGACCGTCTCCTGCTCACACCCGAAAGGATCGAGGCAATAGCACAGGATGTAAAAACGGTGGCTGCCCTACCGGATCCGGTTGGCGAAGTTATCGAAGAAAGGACCCTTCCAAATGGTCTTCGATTGATAAAGAAGCGTGTACCCCTTGGGGTTATAGGTGCCATTTATGAAAGCCGACCTAATGTTACCGTGGATATATCCGTGCTTTGCTTAAAAGCTGGTAACGCGGTAATCCTTCGAGGGGGCAAGGAGGCACTACGTTCCAATTTGGCATTGGCCCGCACTATCCAGCAAGCCAGCTATAAAGCTGGAGTACCCGAAGGCGCTATCCAGTTTATAGAATCACCCGACAGGGCTCTAGTTGACCATATGCTTAAAATGAAAGGGGTCATAGACCTGCTCATTCCTCGCGGTGGCGCTGGGCTAATAAGGTTTGTTGCCGAAAACGCTGCTATGCCAGTGATCACAGGCGGTGTTGGTGTCTGCCACACATATGTAGACAAAAGTGCCAATCTGCAGAAAGCCGTGGCCATTGCCTACAATGCTAAAGTACAGCGTCCTACCGTCTGCAATGCTCTGGACACGCTTTTGGTGCACTCCGCAATCGCAGAGAGTTATCTTCCGCTGATAGCACGAGAATGGGCTAAGGCAGGTGTGGAAATGCACTGCGATGAACGTGCTCTCAAGATACTGAGTTCAATGCCAGAACTGAAGGTAGTTCCCGCCACCTCCGAAGACTGGGGGAAAGAATTCCTAGCATTGATAGCAGCAATAAAAGTTGTTGATACGATTGACGAGGCACTGGATCACATCGAACGCTATGGCTCAGGACATTCCGAGGCCATAGTAGCTGAGGACAAACCAACTATCGAGCGCTTCCTTAACGAAGTAGATGCCGCCTGTGTCTATGCCAATGCTAGCACAAGATTTACGGACGGGGCCCAATTCGGTCTCGGGGCTGAAATAGGCATCAGCACACAAAAGTTCCATGCCCGAGGCCCGATGGCACTTCGCGAGATTACAAGCTACAAATGGATCATCATCGGCGACGGGCATATACGTCCCTAGTTGAGTTGAGACAGGACTTTGCGTTGAATATCAAATAGCTGCCTAATGCCCGTTTCTGCCAAAGTCAACAGCTTCTCAACTGCATCCCTTGTGAATGGCCTGCCTTCCGCTGTACCCTGTATCTCTACAAATTCACCTTTGTCTGTCATTACCACATTGAAGTCCACTGCAGCACGAAAATCTTCGTCGTAGCAAAGATCGAGTAACATTTCCCCGTCGATAATGCCAACACTAGTAGCTGCCACTGCTGCCCTGAATGGCATACGGCGCAAAACCCCTTGCTTCCTCAGATTGTAAAAGGCCTGAAATAGTGCTACATACCCCCCAGTTATAGCTGCTGTTCTGGTACCACCATCAGCTTGTAACACGTCACAATCAACAATAAATGTCCTTTCACCCAGTAGAGAAAGGTCGGTGACTGCCCTCAAGCTCCGGCCGATTAGACGCTGAATTTCCTGGCTTCTACCAGCCACCCTTTCCGACGAAAAGTTTCGAGGGGTTCGTGTCAGAGTAGAACGGGGCAACATTGCGTATTCTGCCGTTATCCAACCACCCCCCTCGTCCTTAAGAAAGGCTGGTACCCTCTCCTCAACGCTAACAGAACACAATACCCTAGTCCTCCCCAGTTCAATCAACGCAGAGCCTTCGGCAAAAGCTTGGTAACCAAGCTCTATGCGCACTGGGCGGAGTTCGTCATTAGTGCGTCCGTCAATCCTCTTAATTGCCATAAATGACGAAACCAGTATAGCATTCGTGGTGCAACACAACAACTTTATGTTAGCAAATTTCAATTAAGCATTGAATTGACCGACCGCAACAGGTGGTGTTACCATTTCGGCGCAGGAAATGAGATGAGCATCTTGTTACTGGCTGCTACAGGATTATTCGCCGGCTTTTTTGGCTCAATGCTCGGAATCGGCGGGGGCTTCCTAATAGTCCCGGTTCTTACCCTAGCAATGCGACTACCGATACAAATTGCTATTGCCAGCAGCTTGGTGGCTATCGTGGCTAACGCTTGCCTCGCTGCCAGCAGATACACAAGATCCCAGCTTACTAATGTCAAACTGGGACTGCTTTTATGTTCCACAACAGTGCCGGGTGCCATGGTAGGTGGTCTACTTGCAAAGGTAGTCGCTCCTGAGGTACTTGCAGTTTTCTTCGGAATCCTTCTTGTCTATGTGGCCTGGACTATGGTGATGGGACAGGACCCTAACTCCGGAAGACCAAACGAAGAGAATAGCTTAGCCACCGTGGGTTATATGAGCGATACGAATAGTTATTACGATAAGGCAGCAAGTAAATTTGTGCTGTATAGAATTCGCCATATCCCTTACGGACTAGGTGGCAGCTTCTTCGCCGGTGTGCTTTCAACTTTGCTTGGAATAGGAGGTGGTGTGATACAGGTACCTATTATGAACGTCGTCATGACGGTACCTATAAAAATCGCAATAGGTACCAGCACTTTCATGATTGCAATCACCACCGCCGCTGGTGCGCTTGTCTATTACCACAACGACTATGTTTACCCTGTTTTAGTAGCGCCTCTGGTCCTAGGAACCTTGCTGGGAGCTTTCACCGGAACAGTCCTTATTGAACGAATCAGACCAGCAGCACTAAGGCGCGCCTTTGGTGTCTTACTGTTTATAACGGCTGTCGCAATGTTTCTTAAAGTTGCCAGTCTGCTATGATGAAAAAAGAATCAATGCAACCCCCTACAGCACAGAGCAAGTGGAACATCAACGGCTTGCTCAGTGCCTGTTTGACAAGCTGTGTACTCATATCATCGATCCTTATCTTTTGCGGTTTTATCCTGTTCCTTATTACGGGGTTAGATAATTCCCAGTTGTTATTCGTCCGTCTCGATCAGATACCCGCAGCTATTGTGCTTAATCTAGGAATAATAGCTCTCATCTCTACACCGGTCATCCAGGTAATAGTAGCGCTAGTGAGGTTTTCTCTAGATAAGGACATGACCTTTGCGGGAATCTCACTGATACTGATAATTCTCCTAGGTATCTGCTACATTATGACAGCGAACTAGCATCAAATTGACGGCCCGCAGAGCCTATGCTATGATTGCCTTAGATGTCGAGGCTGAATGAACTTTACAAAGAAATCGAACGCTGCCAAGACTGTGAACTTGCCAGATTCCGCACCAGAGTAGTACCGGGAGAGGGTCCAGAGCATAGTAAGCTTTTTTTCATCGGTGAGGCCCCAGGATGGCACGAGGACCAACAGGGACGGCCATTTGTTGGCCCAGCGGGTAAATTTTTGGAAGAGCTTTTAGCTTTAATAGGACTTAAGCGAGAGCAGGTCTACATCGCGAATGTGATCAAGTGTCGCCCGCCAAATAACAGGGACCCCCTGCCTGGGGAAATCCAAGCCTGCAGTAAATGGCTGGACAAACAGATAGAAATAGTCCGCCCTTTAATGATTGTGACCCTTGGACGCTACTCTTTAGCAAAATTTTTCCCTAACCAAAGCATAAGCCAGGTTCATGGCAAAGCAAGAAAGCAGGGTGGAATCATTTACTACGCCATGTATCACCCAGCAGCAGCCCTCCACCAGGGAAGTCTGCGTAAGCTGATTGAAACGGATATGCTTAAAATCCCCCAGATCTTAGCTCAAGCCGAGAAACTGACCGACGACAGGCCTCAACCACAACAGCTGAGTCTGTTCTAAACGGGTTTAGCACCATGACCGAGCAAAAACTAAAAGTCATTCCTCTTGGTGGACTTGGTGAAATCGGCAAGAACATGATGGTACTGGAGTATGCCAACGACATCATTGTTATCGATGCTGGCCTCATGTTCCCTGAAGAGGATATGCTCGGGGTAGACCTTGTCATCCCGGACATTAGCTATCTACTGGAAAAACGACAAAAGGTGAGGGGCATTATAATAACCCACGGCCACGAAGACCATATTGGAGCTCTCCCCTACATACTGCCGCAGCTAGATGTGCCAGTCTATGCGAGCAAGCTTACCCTGGGGCTCATCTCAGTTAAGCTAAAGGAGCGCAAATACGCAAAGAAGGCCAACCTCAAATTGATCAAAAGTGGGGAAAGGTTTTCTTTGGGTAGTTTCAAAGTTGAAGCCTTCTCGGTTTGCCACAGCATTCCGGACTCATTCGGGCTTATAATCCATACGCCAGTAGGCGTTGTCGTTCACAGCGGAGATTTCAAGATAGACTATACACCAGTTGATGGAAGACCTACCGAGCTAGCCAAGCTAGCGCAGTTGGGTACCCAAGGTGTGTTAGCGCTCTTTGCTGATTCTACATATGCCGAGCTACCTGGATATACACCCTCTGAGAGTATTGTCGGCGAAACCCTAGAACGCATCATTGCCCAAGCTCCTGGGCGAGTCATCGTTACCACCTTTTCATCGTTGATCTCCCGAATTCAACAAGTAATAGACGCTGCAACAAAACACCAAAGACATGTGTTCGTCATCGGCAGAAGTATGCGCGACACAGTCAAGATAGCGAGAGAACTGGGCTACCTTAACGTCCGCGATGGGGTTCTGCGCCGCATCGATGAACTGCATCGCTTCCCACATAACCAGGTTGTACTTTTGACCACTGGCAGCCAAGGAGAACCCACCTCGGCTTTGGTACGAATTGCTAACAAAGACAACAGTCAGGTGAGAATTGTCCCTGGGGATACAGTAGTTATTTCGGCGACACCCGTGCCCGGGAACGAATCGCTGATAAATCGAACCATCGACTCGCTTTTCCGCCAGGGAGCTCAGGTTATTTACGAGAAACTGGCACAGGTACACGTTCACGGCCACGGCAGCCAAGAGGAGCTGAAACTCCTCCTCAGTCTTGTGCGGCCCAAATTCTTCATCCCGGTCCATGGTGAATTCCGTCACTTGAGCCTTCATGCAAGACTGGCTAGGAGTCTGGGGCTGCCAGAGAAAAATGTTTTCGTAATAGAAAACGGAACTATACTTGAGCTTGATAGTAAGAAAGCCAGGATTGCTGGTAGAATACCCGCAGGCAATGTATACGTGAATGGTATAGTCATGGGCGACATTGACAGCGTCGTCCTTCGCGACCGCAAGCTGCTTTCTAGAGATGGTATTGTCGTGGTTATAGTCGCCATCGATAAAGATAAAGGCAAGGTGGTAGGGCAACCTGATATTATTTCGCGCGGTTTCATAGACGTGAAAGAGGGTGAGGCTATACTGGAAAGGGGGCGAGAACTAGTCAAGGCAACTCTAGACCGCATTGGAGGACGTCCTGTGCAGTGGAGCTTCATCAACACTAAGGTGAAGGACACTTTGACAAAGTTCTTTTATGAGCAAACGCACCGTCGTCCCATGATCCTTACAACAGCAATAGAGATATAACTAAAAGCATGCCAAAGGGAAAGGCAAAAAGCACTCAGAAACGCAGGACTACCAAGAAACAGCCGTTTGCTCCGCTGCTTCGTGTACTGGCTCTAGCATTGGTAATAGCATTGCTAGTCTATTTCTGGCCGTACATCGAGAGCTGGGCTCTGGGTATATGGCAATCTGTAACTGGCCGCCTTGTCAGCTTTTGGGAATATACTTGGGGGCTGTTTGGCATTGGCTTAGCCATAGTGGCTTCCATTAGCGCGACCCTGCTGGGAATAGCAATCTCCGGTAAGTTCTCCTTGCTCACAAAGTACTGGAGATGGTGGTTCGGTGCTATCCCACTTCTGCTGGCCGCTTGGGGAATAGCCTCGCTCTTTACACCCGGGGACGGCATCGCTAGTGTTATGACATTAGGGGGAAAAATCGGCAAAAATATCATCGGTGATTCATGGTCCACAATAAGCTTGCGCCTGTTGGGATTACTGTTGCTGAGCCTTCTCTTTCTCGTACCTCGGCATTTGTGGCAAGCTATCGTTGCCGTAGCCAGAGCTGCAGGTAGATTTTTCTACCTTCTTTGGTCAGGACTAAATAAACTTGTTCGCCTTCGCGCCAAAGCTGCACCAACACAAAGAACAATCCAAAGTAGCAAGACTGCTGGCGAGAAAGAAACAATTGCTCCTATAGAGATGGTTACCCTAAAAGCTGCACCCCAACCACCCATTGAAACTTGGGAGCCTGGCAAGTATCGACCAACTGTTACACCAGGCGGCTGGCAATTGCCCCCCATAACCATACTTGACAGGCCAACCGAGGTAGAACTCAGTCAAGCCGAAATCGAGAAGCGAGCACAGCTTATTGAAGAAGCTCTAGCAAGTTATGGTGTCGAGGCCAAGGTAGTGCAGATAAATGTCGGCCCCACTGTCACCCAGTTTGGTGTTGAGCCCGGCTGGGATCGTAAATACAGAGAAATCAAAGAAAGGGACAAGGACGGAAATGTTAAGGTTCGCTTGGAAGAAGTATCGAAGACCAGAGTCAAAGTAGATCGCATCGCATCTCTGGCAAGCGACTTAGCTTTGGCGCTAGCCGCACCAAGCATTAGAATTGAGGCCCCAGTACCAGGCAAATCCATTGTAGGAATCGAAGTTCCCAACACCACCTTCGGACTGGTGAACTTGAGGAGTGTCATCGAAAGCACAGCGTTCCAGAAAACATTGGCTAAATCAAAGCTGGCTCTAGCATTAGGCAAAGGCCCCGGTGGTGAAGCAGTAGCCGCTGACCTTACCAAAATGCCGCACGTACTAATTGCTGGAGCCACTGGCAGCGGGAAAACAGCGTGTCTGAATTCCATTATCTGCTGCCTGCTGATGCACAATACCCCTGAGGACGTCCAGTTCATATTAATCGACCCAAAGCGCGTAGAACTGGTCAACTTCAACAGCGTACCCCACTTAATAGCACCAGTGGTAGTGGATACTGACAAGGCAATTCTAGCATTACGTTGGTTGAACCAAGAGATGGACAACCGTTACCAAAAATTCGCTCAGGCAGGAGCACGCAACATCGAGAGCTACAACAGAAACCGTCAACCCGGTGACACAATGCCATATATAGTGCTTATTATCGACGAGCTGGCAGACCTTATGATGGCTGCTTTTGATGAAGTAGAACGCACACTTTGTCGTCTAGCCCAGCTAGCTAGAGCCACCGGCATCCACCTAGTCGTCGCCACACAACGTCCGTCTGTCGATGTGATAACAGGACTTATCAAAGCCAATTTCCCAACTCGCATCAGCTTTGCTCTAACCTCCCAAGTCGACTCGCGCACCATCCTAGACACGGCAGGTGCAGAAAAGCTGCTGGGGCGAGGCGACATGTTATACATGCCCACTGATGCAAATAAGCCGAAGCGCCTACAGGGAACTTTTGTATCCGACCCTGAGATAGAAAGACTAGTGCACTTTTGGGCGAGCCAACGTAGACCGAGTTTTACGCTCATTAGATTCGAGGACATGAAAGACCTAGTTTCAAAGGAAAGGGACGAAGAGGACTCGCTGTTAGACGCTGCTAGACAGCTAGCACTTGAACACAAATATATCTCCACATCATTTTTGCAGCGTCGCCTCCGTATCGGATACCCTAGGGCTGCGCGCCTCATGGAGAAACTACAGCAAGAAGGTTTACAAAGGAACACCCCTGCTGACTTGCATGTTAGACCGGCAGCAGAGGCAGGACAAGAGCCGAGAAAGACGCCGCCTCCCCAAAACTCGGCGCCAAACTTATGATTACCGATACTTCCCTGCTGCCTTCATTTCGCAACTTCCTAGAGCAGGTCTACCTCTGCTTTGTTTTCGCTAAAGGCGACAATAGCTCTTCGTCTTTCCTGAGTTCGATAATGCGGTCACGGAGCAACGCTGCTTTTTCAAACTCCAAGTTCCTGGCTGCCTTCCGCATCTGAGCTTCTAGTTCCTTGATAAGTTTGATCAATTCTTCCTTCGAGATCGGAGTCGGCGTATAAGGCGCTTTTGTCTCTGCTACTATTTTGACACGCTCGGTGATATCACGTATTGCCTTCTTGATACTTGTGGGGGTGATCCCGTGCTCCTTGTTATAGGCCTCCTGAATCCTGCGCCGTCGATAGGTCTCATCTATGGCTTCCTTCATCGCCGTGGTTATAGTATCGGCGTACATGATCACATGCCCATCCACATGACGTGCTGCGCGTCCCATGGTTTGGATCAGCGCTTCCTTCGATCTTAGGTATCCTTCTTTATCAGCGTCCAATATCGCCACAAGGCTGACTTCAGGCAAATCCAGGCCCTCTCTGAGCAGGTTGATGCCCACCACAACGTCGTACACACCCAGTCTGAGGTCCCGCAGAATCTCGACCCTTTCCAGAGTATCAATTTCAGAGTGAAGGTAATGGGTCTTTATGTTCATCTCCTTGAGGTAATCAGCTAGCTCTTCGGCCATTCTCTTCGTTAGCGTGGTAACTAGGCAACGTTCGCCTCTCTCGACCCTCTTCTTAATCTGATGGATAAGATCATCTATCTGTCCCTTTGTGGGTTTAACTTCCACAGTGGGCTCCAGCAAACCTGTGGGACGAATCAATTGCTCCACTACTTGCTCGCTGTGCTGATATTCATACTCACCCGGGGTCGCCGAGACATAGATTACTTGATTGACTCGTTCCTCAAATTCTTCAAAGCTTAGCGGACGATTGTCCAGAGCCGAAGGTAACCGAAAACCATAGTCCACCAAAGTCTGCTTACGCGATATGTCGCCATGATACATACCACGTATTTGAGGCAAGGTCATGTGTGACTCGTCAATGAAGACTAGGAAGTCATCGGGAAAATAGTCGAGTAGTGTCCATGGTGGACTTCCTGGTGGTCGCCGCTGAAGATGCCTTGAATAATTTTCCACCCCGTGACAATAACCCATCTCAAGCAGCATCTCCACATCATAATTGGTACGAGCCTCCAATCTTGCAGCCTCAACAAGTTTGCCCTGAAATCTCAGCTCTAGCAACCTTTGTGCAAGTTCTGCCCTAATATCCTCGATAGCTGCCAATAGCTTATCTCGCGAAGTAACAAAATGCTTAGCTGGATATATATCTACTGACTCCCGCTGGGCTAACAGCTCGCCTGTAAGCGGGTCAATTTCCAATATGCGCTCGACTTCGTCTCCCCAGAACTGAATGCGAATTGCAACTTCGTCATATGAGGGCTGAATTTCGAGGGTATCACCCCTCACTCTGAACTTACCGCGTGTAAAATCGAAGTCGTTCCTCTCATACTGCATTTCTACCAAACGGCGAAGTAATTTGCTTCGGTTATACTTCTCACCCTTTTTCACTGTAAGCACGAAACTACGGTACTCCTCAGGTTCTCCCAAGCTATATATACAAGAAACGGAAGCAACTATTATGACATCGCGTCTCTCGAAAAGAGCACGGGTGGCAGCGTGGCGAAGCTTGTCAATCTCCTCGTTTATGTCTACCTCCTTTTCAATATAGGTGTCGGTAGCTGGAATATAGGCCTCGGGCTGATAGTAATCATAGTAACTAACAAAGTACTCAACAGCATTTTCAGGGAAAAACTCTTTGAATTCAGTAGCTAGCTGAGCTGCCAAGGTCTTGTTATGGCAAATTACTAGAGTGGGTCTTTGCACCCTTTCGATGACATTCGCCATGGTGAAAGTCTTCCCACTGCCAGTCACCCCAAGTAGAGTCTGTTTCCTGAAACCTCGCCTGAGCCCTTCCACCAGCTTTTCCACTGCCCGGGGCTGGTCGCCTGTCATCTTGAAGTCGGAAACTATCCTAAACTGTGGCATCAGTCCCCCTAGCAATACAGTACAAACTCCTACAACTATGCTCGACTAACCACAAAAAGCAATGGTACTAATGGAACTAAGGTATAATGTGAAGATCACTTGGATGCTCCGCTAGGCAGACGCAAGCTGCTTGAGTGCCAGCCTAATCTTTTCTTCCAAACCTAGCTCCGAAGAGTTTGCAAGACTAGAAACAGCTTGAGTTGCTTCCCTCAGAGAATATCCTAAATTTACTAAGGCTGCCACCACATCAGCCTCATCATGCTGCAAAGTGGGTGACAATATTTCCCCCCAACTTTTCTCAAGCTTTCCCCTCAGTTCCAAAATAATCCGCTCAGCAGTTTTTTTGCCCAGACCTGGTGTTCGGCAAAGTAGATTTACGTTGCCAGCTATTATAGCTGACACCAGATGCTCTGGACTGAACACAGACAGCAGTGCCAACGCTGTCTTGGGACCCACGCCAGACACAGAGATAAGATTTCTAAACAGTTCCAGAGCCTCGACCGAAGTGAACCCGTAAAGAGTTATATTATCTTCCTTGACGTACAAAAGAGTACATAGTGAAACCACAGACCCAACATCTCCTAGTTGTGAAAGCGCAGAAGCCGGCACATGAACCTGGATACTGACCGGCCCTACTTTTATCACGACACAATCTATCCCGCGACTTTGCAAAACTCCCTCAAGGCCAACAATCACAGCTCCCCCTTATAGGCCATTTTTAAAAGCCGACGCTTGTGCAGATGACAAATAGCAATCGCCAAGGCATCTGAAGCATCAGTGGGACAAGGCGGTTCAGTAAGACCCAGCAGCAGTCTCACCATTTGCTGTACCTGTTCTTTATCACTTCCGCCATAGGCAGTCACTTGCTGCTTTACCTGGGCGGGGAGATAACGATAGACTGGGAGCCCATGGTTTGCTGCAGCAAGCATCGCCACAGTCTGTGCTCTTCCCACTGCCACTGCTGTACGCGCATTCGCTGCCACAAAAGGCTCTTCTATGGCAACCTCTTCTGGTTGATATCGGGTAACAATGTGGCTTAGCTCGGTATACAGTCGAGATAAGCGCGACTCCATAGGACTCTTAGATGAAACACTCAATACCCCGCAGGCTATCAAGTGCATCACCCCTCCGACGTCATCGATGACACCATAACCCAATCGGACGGTGCCTGGGTCAATGCCGAGAACGCGCATAACTAAACTTGGACTCGCAGCTTCTCGAGGACAGCCTCATAGTAGTCGAGGTTAGCATAGACTTTTTGAACATCATCCAGTTCTTCCAATTGGTCGAGGAACTTCAGAGTTTGAATAGCCTCTTTCTCATCTAGCACTACAGTGCTCTTGGGCACCTTAACAATTTCCGCCGATGCAACCTTCTTCACTTTCTCTACAGCTTTGCGGACCGTCTCTAGGTCTTGCGGTAGTGTGTAAATCTCAACGTATCCCTTTTCCTCCTTGACATCTTCAGCCCCGGCATCTATGGCCGCCAGAACTATCTCCTCAACGTCTGTTCCTTCTGTCATAACCGTTATCACACCTTTGGTCTCAAATAGCCATGAGACACATCCGCTTTCTCCTAGGCTGCCACCATGACGATTAAATAAACTGCGCACTTCCTGCAAAGTGCGGTTACGGTTATCGGTCAATGCCTCAACAAGAACAGCCACACCATTGGGGCCATACCCCTCGATAACTAGTTCGGACAGATTAGACACCTCGGTCTCGCCGCTACCTTTTTTTATAGCCCGCTCGATATTTTCCATCGGCATGTTGTTATCGCGTGCCCTCTGTATTGCCAGCCGCAAACGGAAATTCGCCTCTGGATTTGCACCCCCTTCCCGCACGGCTACCATAATCTCACGAGTCAACTTTGTAAACAACTGCCCGCGACGTGCATCAGCGACGCCTTTCTGCCGCTTGATCTGTGCCCATTTGGAATGTCCAGACATATGGTCCTCCGCTCGAGGTAATTTTACCACTGCATTCTACAGCGGTAAAGCAGAACACACAGTTCGCCCGCGTCAGCGCAGGATGACCCGTAATCTGTATCTGACACCGGCTGAAAGTCCATAAGGTTCCATTAACTATGTTATACTAGCTCATAAACTTGTTTACAATCCAGCAGGATGACAGCACAATGTTGATAGAAAAAGTACCACAGCCTGCTGATTACATTAAGATAAGCATCTTTGGGGCTGGGTTGTCAGTCCTATGGACAAGCCTTCACACCATAATAATTCCAGTCCGACTACTCGACATCGTTCCTGAGCCTCAAAAAAACACCTATCTTGGTCTATTAACCTTCGTGGGGTACATACTTGCCATGCTAATACAACCTGTGGCAGGGGCATTTAGCGACAGATTCACTTCACCCATGGGTCGACGACGACCTTTTATTCTTGTGGGCACCTTACTAGCACTTCTACTACTCCCAACTATGGGTCTATCAGAAATCTTTATCCTGCTTTTTATAAGCTACTGTTCTCTACAAATGGCCACCAACATCGCCCAAGCTCCCTTCCAGGCACTCATCCCCGACCTCATGCCACAGAAGTACAGGGGCACAGCCTCAGGAATCAAAAGCTTGTTGGAAATACTGTTTGCCGTGCTAGTGGTACGCATCGTTGCCTACTTTATGGATATTTATATTGTGCAAAGAAACACTTTATGGTTATGGGTATCACTCACCGTCCCTGGGCTTGTCATACTTGGTACCATGATTGCTACATTCCTGACTGTAAGGGAACAGACTTCGCCGCCCAGAATTCGGGTAGAGCCCGCTACAAAGGTAGCCACCACCGCATATAAAATTGATATCGGAAGAAACCCCAACTTTGTCTGGTTCTTGATGTCACGCCTGTTCATACTGATGGCACTGGGAACGCTCCAGACTTTCGCACTGTATTTTCTCGGAGACGTTGTTCACGTTCCAAATCCTGCTGGAATGACGGCAAATCTAATGATAACGGTTGGTATCTCTCTTCTTCTTTCAGTCTATCCCGCAGGGTTATTGTCAGACAAGCTAGGACGTCAACCACTCATCGTCCTTTCCGGCGCTATCGGCATTTTCGGTCTCCTGGTTCTATACTTTTCGCCTACGTATTTTGGAGTGCTAGTCTGCGGCGCATTACTGGGCATTGCCACAGGTAGTTTTCTAAGCACCAACTGGGCGTTAGCTACAGACCTTGCTCTTTCAGGTGAGGAAGCACGCTACCTTGGGTTGACCAATCTTGCAACTGCCGGAGCTGGAGCTCTCTCACGGCTGGCAGGTCCAATGATCGATTTCCTCAACAGTAGACATGTTGACCTTGGGTATTCCACAATGCTTGTATTATGCATTACCTATTTCATCATCGGGTCGGTATTGGTAATGCTGATAAGAAGAGTAAGTAGCAATGTTACCGACTGACGGTAAGAAACACACAAGCGCCACGGTGAAGAAGCGTTTCTGGTCCAGAGACCGCTACTTGCAAATACTGTCGCTGACGCTTGTGATAGCTCTTTCTGTGTTCCTCCTTTTCCACCGCGAAAAAATAGCTGCATTGCAGACATATTCCTACACAGGCGTCTTTCTTATCTCTCTGATAACTTGTAGCAGCATAGCAGTACCGGTTCCAGGCTGGATTTTGATAGCTGTGATGGGGACTATTCTGAACCCCTTGCTGGTCGGGATAATATCCGGAATAGGTGGTACCATTGGCGAATTGACCGGATATCTCCTCGGCTACGGTGGGCGACTCATCATTGACAATTTCAACGCGTACACAAAGATGGTGGAATGGATGAAAAAATGGGGAGGGATTACCATTTTCGTTTTGGCCCTTGTTCCCAATCCTGTATTTGATTTGGCTGGGGCGGCCGCTGGCTCATTGCGTTTTCCTGCGTGGAAGTTCCTCCTTTACGGTGCCTTAGGCAGGATACCGAAACACATAATGTTCGCTTATGCAGGTTACTGGGGCATTAAGCTATTACCATCATGACTGTACTATAATATACAACCGATTTACGCACCGGTTCAGCAAACAGAAAGTAAGGAGGTAAAATGCTTAAAGAACTCGTATTGAAAAATCGAAGCTACCGTCGATTCTATCAGGACTTCATCATAGACCGGCAGACCCTGGTAGAACTCGTCGACTTAGCCAGACTTTCAGCTTCTGCTCTCAACCTGCAACCGCTGAAATATATGCTGTCCTGTGACCCAGAAAAGAACGCCACAATATTTCAGCACCTTGCTTGGGCGAGCTACCTGAAGGACTGGCCAGGACCGGACGAAGGAGAAAGGCCTTCAGCATACATCATAATCCTCGGCGATACCGAGATAACAAAGTCGTTTGGTTGTGACCACGGCATTGCTGCCCAGAGCATTCTGCTTGGCGCCACAGAAAAAGGTTTAGGAGGCTGCATCATCGCAAATGTAAAAAGACGTCAGCTTAGCGAGGCATTAAACATCCCACCGCGCTACGAGATACTGCTGGTCATAGCTTTAGGCAAGCCCAAAGAGAAGGTAGTCATCGAACCAGTGGGCCCAGACGGTGACATTAAGTACTGGCGTGATAGCGAAGGGGTACATCATGTCCCGAAACGACCGCTTAGTGAAATCATTATTAATTAGCGTGACACCAGCTGATATCTACCACACAAAAACAGCACCTGTGAGCCGCAGAGGACTCGAACCTCTAACCGGGTGATTAAGAGTCACCTGCTCTACCGGTTGAGCTAGCGGCCCAGAGCAAACGTTATGTTAGCACCCACACCTCAGTTAAGTCAAGCTGAAAAACCGACCGTAGTGGGGGCCTACAAATAGTTCAACACAAATTAAGATTGCTTACTCAATCGTATTATGTTATACTGTTGGCCAGCACAAAACTGGAAGGTCTCTTGGAATTAGGAGGTCAAGAACTTGGTAGAGCCTATATCAGTCAAGCAACTCCTTGAAGCAGGTGCTCACTTTGGCCATTTAACCGCCCATTGGCACCCGAAGATGAAGAGTTATATCTTCACTAAACGAAATGGCATCCACATTATCGACTTAGAACAGACCGTTTCCCTTTTGGAAAAGGCTTGTAACTACGTCAAAAATCTGGTCGCTAATGGGCAGACTATCCTGTTCGTCGGTACCAAAAAACAAGCCCAAGAGATCATTGAGCAAGAAGCTAAGCGATGCGGTATGTTTTATGTCAACCAGAGGTGGCTCGGGGGGATGTTGACTAATTTTAGCACTATCCAGGCAAGGATAGACTATTTAGTCCGGATAGAGGAGAAAAGAAATCGAGGGGAATTAGATTATCTCACTAAGAAGGAACGGATGAAAATCGAAAAAGAAATAGCCCGCCTCAGCAGGCTTTTCGGTGGTTTTAAGGAGATGACCCAGCTCCCTGGCGCCTTGTTTATTGTAGACCCGACCAAAGAAAAAATAGCTCTCTCAGAAGCAATAAGGGTGGGTATCCCCATTGTAGCGATAGTCGATACCAACTGCGACCCCACAAACATAGACTATCCGATTCCCGCCAATGATGACGCCATAAAAGCTATTAAGTTGATATGCAGCAAGATAGCCGATGCAGTTCTGGAAGGAAAGTTAATAAAAGAGACTGGAGAATTGACTTCTCCCCAGGCTGGCGCTGAAGTAGAAACCGGTGAGTTGCTGCAAACTCATACCTTCACCCCTGAAGAGTAGAACCGAATGCCTTAGAACTTTTGAGAAAAGGAGGCCTAAGTTGCAGCTTTCGACCGAGGTTATTAAGAAGCTGAGAGAGCAAACTGGCGCTGGTATTATGGACTGCAAAAGAGCCCTGCTCGAAGCAGGAGGCGACATTCCAAAAGCATTGGAAATCCTAGAACAACGGGGGCTAGCCATAGCCAGAAAAAAGGCACAGCGTGTTGCAGAACAAGGCATTGTCGAGGCATATGTGCATATGGGTGGGCGAATCGGAGTACTCGTTGAAGTCAACTGTGAGACCGACTTTGTTGCCCACACGGATGAATTCAAAGAGCTTGCCCACAATATCGCACTGCAAATAGCAGCTATGTCGCCACAATTTGTTTCCCAAGACGATATGCCGGAGGAGGTGGATGGTGAACCAGAAGTGCTGTGCTTACTCTCACAACCGTTCATAAAAGACCCGAACAAGACAATTAAGAATTTGATAGATGAGACCATAGCCAAGGTTGGCGAAAACATCAAGGTGCGCCGGTTTGCCAGGTTTGAAGTAGGTTCCTGAGTTGGAAGACCTAAAACCAAAATACAAACGTGTGTTGCTCAAACTGAGCGGCGAAGCTTTGATGGGCAAGAAAAGCTTTGGCATTGACCATTCAGTCCTTGCGAACGTAGCAAGGCAAATCAAGAATGTTACAAGCGCAGGAGTCGAGATAGCTATTGTGGTGGGTGGCGGCAATTTTTGGAGAGGCACCGGAGAAGAAGCCAAAGGCATGGATCGGGCAACAGCCGACTACGCAGGGATGCTGGCCACTGTTATCAATGCTCTCGCTCTGCAGGATGCGCTGGAAAAAGAGGGAATAGTCACCCGCACGCAATCGGCCATTAGCATGCAGGCAGTTGCCGAACCTTACATACGCCGCCGTGCCATTCGACACTTGGAGAAAGGGCGGGTGGTAATCTTTGCCGGCGGCACTGGAAACCCTTACATGACTACAGATACCGCCGCAGCGCTGAGGGCTATTGAGATCGGAGCTGAAGTTCTTCTCGTTGCCAAAAACAAGGTCGATGGTGTGTATGATGCCGATCCTCTCAAGAACCCAGGGGCAAAGAAGTTTGAGCGTCTTACCCACAAAGATGCCCTAGATATGCATCTGCAGGTCATGGATAGCACAGCGTTCTCGCTCTGTCTAGACAATAAACTGCCCATAATAGTCTTTGACCTGCAGGGTGAAAGAAGTATAGAGCGAGCCATTTATGGTGAACATGTCGGTACTTTTGTCGAGGCATGAGAAAAAATGATCGAGAGGATACTCGGTGAAATCACCAGCAAAATGCAGAAAACCATTGATGTACTAAATCGCGACTTGGCCACTGTTCGCACCGGTAGAGCCACCCCAGCACTCGTCGAGCATATCAAGGTGGACTACCATGGCATTCCTACCCCATTGAACCAGCTCGCTTCCATTTCCGTCCCTGAAGCTAAGATGATCCTGATTCAACCCTGGGATCGTAGTTGCATACGCAATATAGAAAAGGCAATCCTTACTTCGGACTTGGGTTTTAATCCGGTCAACGACGGGAATGTCATAAGGATCATAGTCCCACCGCTCACCGAAGAACGACGTAAGGAGCTGATCAAGGTTGTCCGTAAGAGAGTAGAAGATGCGCGCATAGCCCTGCGCAACGTTAGGCGGGAAGCAATTGAACACCTCAGAGATGCAGAAAGAAACAAAGAAATCTCTCAAGACCAGTACACGCGAGCCTCGGAGCAAATTCAAAAATTGACTGAAAGCTTTATGGAAAAGATCAATAATATTGGGCAAGCAAAAGAGACGGAGATCCTGGAAATTTAGTTTTTAGCCTGCCCCTTCGTAATGCCGTTCCCTGTGTTCCACAGGACGTAGAATGCTCAGATTAAGGATAATTACCGCCGCCATCGGCTTGCCCATCCTTGTAGCTGCAGTCTGGTTTGGTACCCCTTGGTTTACTATGCTTATTGCTGCCATGGCAGCAATAGGTAGTCTTGAGTTCTATAAGCTGGGGAGTCAATTGGGCTTGCAGCCATTAGCGCCATTCGGTGTGCTTTGGACGATCTTAATTATTGCCAGCCAGCACTCTAGTTCTAATGTACCGGAACAGCTGCTGGTCACCTCGGGCATAATCATTCCCGCAATCTATTTTCTGGCTCGCCGAAACAGGGAAAGGGCTTTAACCGGATGGGTCTTCACAATTGCCGGCATAATGTACATTGGCTGGATGATGCGCTGGTGGGTAGGACTGAGAAATCTAGACCACGGCATGGAATGGGTATTCTTTGGTCTCTTAGCCACATTCATCAACGACACCTGTGCATTCTTCTGCGGTCGGGCCTGGGGTACAAGGCCTCTGGCTCCTTCGATAAGCCCGTCCAAAACATGGCAAGGGGCTATTGGTGGAGGAATCGCTACCGTTCTCATAGCTGTACCCCTTAAAGTTGTTTTACATCTTCCCATCACCCATCTGGAGGCAATTTTCCTCGGCTCCCTGTTGAGCCTCTTTGCCCAGCTCGGCGACCTGCTGGAATCCATGCTGAAAAGGAACGCTGGCGTCAAGGATTCTGGCTCATTGCTTCCAGGGCATGGGGGGATGCTCGACCGAATTGACAGCCTCATATTCACTGGGGTTATAGTATACTACTGGGCATTATTTACCAGCTGACAGAAATATGGATAGGACCGCAAAGAAGATAGCCATTTTAGGCTCGACTGGATCCATTGGACAGCAGACTCTGGATATAGTGCAAAACTTCCCCAAGAGGTATCACGTTGTTGCATTAGCCGGGGGTCAAAATACCGCCCTGCTCACAGAGCAAGTAAAAAAGTTCCGTCCATCCCTTGTCTATTCCGCCGCCAAGTTTGAGGTACCGAGCACCACGAGATTCGCGACTATGGAGGAAATAGCTAGCTACCCAGAAATCGACCTCGTAGTAATAGCCACTTCAGGCAAGGAGGGTTTAGCACCGACCCTAGCAGCAATTAGAGCGGGCAAGACTGTGGCTCTGGCCAACAAAGAAGTGCTGGTGATGGCTGGCGAGATTGTCATTGGGGAAGCACGAAAACACAAAACTATGATCATACCCATAGATAGCGAACACAGTGCAATATGGCAGTGCTTGCAGGGCGAAAGGAACAGCATATCACGCGTCACCATAACAGCATCTGGAGGTCCATTTTATCACTTGACCGACAAGGAGCTAGCGAATGTCACTGTCGAAGATGCCCTTAAACACCCCACCTGGAAGATGGGGAGAAAGATTACCATCGATTCGGCAACGCTGATGAACAAGGGCTTGGAAGTCATCGAAGCCCATTGGCTTTTTTCAGTGCCCTTTGATAAAATCAGCATTGTATTCCATCCGCAGAGTATTGTGCACGCTTTTGTGGAGTTTGCCGACGGCTCTGTCAAAGCACAACTCAGTCTACCGGACATGAGACTACCAATCCAGTATGCATTGTCTTACCCTGAACGGATCGAAAATCCACAGCTGCCACGCCTCGACATAGGCAAAGTACACTCCCTCGTCTTCGAACGTATCGACTGTTCACGTTTTCCCTGTCTCCAGTTAGCGTTGGAAGCAGGTAAAAAAGGGGGAACATATCCCACAGTACTATGCGCAGCTGACGAGATCGCAGTTAATCTGTTTCTGAAGAAAGAGATTGGCTTCCTTAGCATAGGCGAAATAATAGAAAGGACAATAAACCTGCATCGACCAGTGACGAGGCCTACTCTCGAGGAAATTCTGGCGGCGGACGAATGGGCAAGGGAGACTGCGCTTAGGCTTGCAAGACGAGGCTAATCTATGCTGACCACCGCATTGCTTACAATTATTAGTTTCTTAGGTATGCTAATAGTGCTCGTCTTTGCCCATGAGTTTGGCCACTTTATCACTGCCAAACTCGCTAGGGTGAAGGTGGAAGAGTTCGGTATCGGTTTCCCCCCTCGAGTGATCAGCTTCAAAAAAGGGGGAACGATTTATTCACTCAATGCTATACCATTAGGTGGTTTCACCAAAATGGCCGGTGAAGAAGACCCAGCAGTGCCAGATGGCCTAGCCAGCAAGAGCATCCCCATCAGAATTCTGGTTCTTACAGCCGGTTCGCTAATGAACTTTTTACTGCCCGTTGTACTTATCTCAGCCAGCTTAATGATCCCCCATCACATAGTGACAGAAGAGGTATACATACAGTCGGTGGCACCTGATTCACCAGCTTATCGCGCGGGCATTGAACCAGGCGATAGAATTGTAAGCATAAACGGCCGTCCAGTAAATAACCGCGGTGATGTGGTTTACTTAGTTCAGCTCCGCCTTGGTTCAGAGGTTTTAATGCTAGTCCAGAAAGGCGATGGCTCAAAGCAAACAGTATCTGTAACTCCGCGATGGAAACCTCCGGAAGGGCAAGGCCCAATAGGCGTCTCGCTTAAAGCCATAAATACGACCACCATACGCCAGTCATATCCTTTTTGGAAGGCGATTCCAGACAGCTTTGTTCATTGCTGGGAGATACTCGTATTGTTCAGAAACGAAATAATAGGGTGGTTTGTTCGAGGTACGACACCACAACTAACAGGGCCAATAGGCATTGCCGAGCTGACAGGAGAGGTAGCCAAAGCTGGGTTGAGCCCACTACTACAATTCACTGCACTGATAAGCATAAATCTGGCAATCATCAATCTCTTTCCGTTTCCCGGGTTAGATGGAGGCAGACTCATCTTTGTGCTGCTAGAATGGGTCAGGCGCGGGAAAAGGATTCCCCCGAAAAGAGAGGGGCTCATTCACCTTATCGGGCTTGCTGTGCTACTGGCTCTAATCGTTATAATCAGCTACCACGATATCGCGAACATCGTCAATGACAACTAGTAGAGTCATCTCACGCCGGTTCTCTAAGACAATATATGTTGGGAATGTAGCTATCGGCGGTAATGCACCTATAGTCGTCCAGTCCATGACGAAGACCGATACCAGAGACGTGGCAAGCACTATAAGCCAAATCAACAGACTCGCAGAACACGGTTGTGAAATAGTTCGCGTGGCAATTCCGGATGAAGAAGCCGCCGAAGCACTGTCAAAAATTAAACGCATGTCAACCCTCCCAATAATTGCTGACATTCACTTCGACTATCGTTTGGCACTACGAGCACTCGCTGCAGGGGCTGATGGTTTACGGCTGAACCCCGGTAATATACGCGACCCAGAACAAATTAAAAAAATAGTACACGAGGCTAAACAAAGGCAAATACCTATTCGTATCGGGGTTAATGCAGGCAGTCTGCCACCCACACCCCACAAGCAACAAAAGCCTATAGTTGACCACATGGTCGATTCGGCATTGGCCGAAATACGTTTGCTCGAAGACCTTGGCTTCGATCTTATCAAGATCTCCCTGAAGGCATTCGATGTACCAACAACAATCGAAGCTTATAAGAGGATCGCTAATCTGACACAATATCCTCTTCATATAGGAATAACTGAAGCAGGATTGCCTGGTGCTGGCACTATTCGCAACGCTGTAGGCATTGGGATATTGCTTTGGGAAGGCATAGGCGACACAATCCGCGTTTCTCTTAGCGCTGACCCTTGTGAAGAAGTAGATACTGCCTACGAGATACTGAAGAGCCTTAACATTCGTCAGCGAGGTCCCATCTTGGTTAGCTGTCCGTCCTGTGGACGGGCCGAGGTAGATATAATAAGTCTGGCCAAAGCTGTGAATGATAGGTTGAAGCAGATGCCTTGGGCGACTATAAAAGTCGCCGTTATGGGTTGCGTGGTCAATGGCCCTGGTGAGGCCAGAGATGCAGATGTCGGGATCGCTTGCGGGAAAGGAAAAGCCGCGGTCTTCAGAAAAGGCAAAGTGGTAAGAACTATCACTGAAGCCGATTTTCTTAGCGCCATAATGGCTGAAATAAGGCAGTGCATTGAAGAGGAAAACGAAATGAAGGGGGATAAGAGAGAGTGAGATTATCTCGGCTTTTTACCAAGACACTCAAAGAAACTCCTTCTGAAGCAGATACTATAAGCCATCAATTGCTGCTCAGAGCTGGAATGATTTATCAGATTGCGAGCGGCATATACTCATTCTTGCCATTAGGTTGGCGCGTTCTTCGCAAAATAGAAGCGATAATTCGCGAAGAGATGGATAAAGTTGGTGGGCAAGAATTGATGTTGTCCATGCTGCAACCTATAGAACTATGGGAAGAATCAGGAAGGCTTCCCTCCTTCGGCAAAACTCTGTTTACTATCGTCGACCGCAGAGAACATCGGCTAGCTTTGGGACCGACACATGAAGAGGTCATTACTGTGCTGGTCCGCCGCTATGTGAAAAGCTATAGAGACCTGCCCCTCTTGCTCTATCAGATACAGAATAAATTTCGCGACGAACCACGCCCTCGGGGCGGCCTATTGCGTGTCAGAGAATTCATCATGAAAGACCTCTACAGTTTTGATGCTAGCGAAGAAGCACTTGACGAGACCTACAAGAAAATGATCCAGGCCTACAAAAATATCTACGCACGCTGTGGTCTGCCGGCTGTGCTGGTAGAAGCCGATAGTGGCGCAATAGGTGGCAAAGAGTCTCACGAATTCATGCTTATCACCGAAAGTGGCGAGGACGAGATTATCCACTGTCCGTCTTGTGGTTACGCTGCCAATAAAGAGAAGGCGCGCAGTGTCAAACCAAGTTTGGACATAGCACCACTGTTGCCTCTAGAAGAGATCTCAACACCAAACGCAAAGACAATAGAGCAGGTCGCTAACTTCGTGGGTGTGCCCACTAGTCAAACACTTAAAGCAGTCTTCTACTGGGTAGATGGCCAAATAATTTTTGTAGTAGTGCGTGGTGATTTCGAAGTAAATGAAACAAAGCTCAAGAACCTACTTAAGTGTACTGATATACGCCTTGCTTCCGAAGAAGAGGTCAAACAAGCTGGTCTAGTAGCTGGCGCAGCCTCTCCAGTCGGTATTAAGGGGATAAAAGTTGTAGCTGATGACTCCATCATCCTGGGCTCCAACTTCATTGCCGGGGGTAATAGACCTGATACCCACTTCAAGAATGTAAACTATCCACGCGACTTCAAAGTGGACGTCATGAGTGACATCGTTTCAGCTAGGCCTGGAGATAACTGCCCTAAATGCAATGGAAAGCTTTTGCTAAGTCATGGAATCGAGATAGGGCATGTCTTCAAGCTGGGCACTTTCCTCAGCGAAAAATTAGGGGCCTATTTCCTTGATAAAAATGGTGCTTCCCGTCCGGTAATAATGGGGTGCTATGGGATCGGGCTAGGCAGGCTGCTCGCGGCGACAGTGGAACTGAGCCATGACGAGAAAGGAATAATTTGGCCCATAGCGATCGCACCTTTTCAAGTCTACCTGTGTCCTCTTAACATGGAGGACAAGGACATCAGTGAGACGGCGGAAAAACTGTACTGTCAACTCGTAAACGAAGGCATAGAAGTATTGTTCGATGACCGGGTAGAATCTGCAGGAGTAAAGTTCAACGATGCTGACCTACTTGGGATACCTTTGCGTGTAACCTTGAGCCGCCGTACTCTCCAGAGCCAGAGTGTCGAAGTAAAATGGCGCAAGCAAAAACAGCCTCAACTTATACCCATAGAAGGCCTAGCTAGGCAACTAGAGAGCCTGCTTGAAAGCTACAGAAAGGAGGAGCTGGCAATACAAAATCGTGACATTAGTACCATGTAGTCTCTCGCTGCGTATATCAAATTCGTGGAATCATCTTTCGTTAAGTTGCCCTTGTGTAAAGGCTTGGTTTTTGGTTGCATCGACGGAAAAGTCGCAGGCGAAAAATTGATTTTCAGTAGGTGCTGCGTATAAAGTTGCGTCCGGCTGCTGTTGTAAAATCTGGCTAAATTCTACATAAAAGACAAATGGGGCTTAGAGTGCCACAGCAGACAAAATTGATATCAAAGGAAATTACGTCCCTCCGACTTGGACTGTTAGCTACGTTAGTTGTTTCTATCCTTCTCAACTACATAGCATTCCCAGATTCGCTTCTGGCTCAAGACACCATTAGCATTTCCCCGACCTCGGGCACTGTAGGCAGCTATGTAACAATTACCAAAGAAGGATTAAATTGCAATTTCGTGGCAATATACTGGGATGACCAGATACTGGAGACGAAGGTAATGGTAAAGGATGATGGGCAATTAAAATACAGGTTTAAAGTTCCACCCACTCCGCGTGGCAGACACACTATGAAGATTAAGCAACTCGGCAGTGCTGACAGCAACATCGCCTCAGGAGTATTTACAGTCGTCCCACACATTGAGATTTTCCCTGATATGGGTAGAGGGAACATACCGGTAACCATCACTGGCAGCGGCTTTGCCCCTCTTGAGAAAGACATCAAGATTTTTTGGAATAATAACCTGGTGTGCTCAACGAATGCGAACCACCTTGGCTCATGGGGCGTGACATTCGAAGCACCTGCAGTGACCAAAGGCGAGCATTTCATATCAGTAATCGGCAGCACTACTACTGCTGAAGAAGTTGGTGTGCTGAAATTCACCGTGATTCCGTTGGCAAAAGCTGAGCCACTTTCGGGCCCAGTAGGCACAGAGGTCAAAATCCGTGGTGTCGGTTTTCGCACCGGTGAGGATGGAATAACTATCACGTATGATAACGAGATAATAAAATGCAATATAGTTGGCGGGCCTGATGGAAGCTGGGATACGACGATAACTATCCCCCCGTCAACCGCTGGTTACCACACAATCGGCGTCTACGGAAGCAGCTTCACTCCAAAGGGCATCGTCCCCGATATCCAGTTCAAGGTAACCCCAAGTATTGAGCTACTACCCACTACAGGAAACAAGGGAGATAGAGTCACTATAAAAGGGACTGGTTTTGCCAGCAACGAGGAAATATTGATCAATTTCGGTCTCGTAGCGCTCGGTAAAGCGACCGCCGCTGATTCAGGTTGTTTCGAATTCGTCTTTCAAGTCCCGCAGACTAGCAAAGGGGAACATACGGTGGGTGTTTCAGGTAATTCTGGCAACATTGCCAAAGCAACTTTCACTGTGGCAAAGGAACCTCCTTTAGCTCCAGAGCCAATATACCCGAAAAATAAAGAAAAGGTGGAAATATTTGGCTCGATAACCGAACTTTTGTCAGCCACCGCTGCCTTTCTGCTACATTCTGTAACTTTCTGGAAGGAAACGCCATACCTTACATCTGTTGCACCTGGTGTCGAACTCACTTGGACTGATCTTCCTGTTGATAATAGCGGAGAGAGAACCTACATCCTCCAGATTGGCCCAAGCTGGGACACCGACCTTGATTCACCCATTGTAGTTAAAGAGCACCTCACCGAGACGAAATACGAGTGCCATTTGCCTCCAGGCTACTATACTTGGCAGGTAAAGGCTGTGGACGACATAGACAACGAGAGCCCATGGTCGCTACCGGCACAATTTCAGATAGTTGTCGTTTCCCCGTACGTGCTTGCTCTGGCGCTTGCTATTCCGTTATCGGTAATCGGCTTAACAGTGTGGCTATGGTTGTGGATATCAAGAGCAACGTAGAAAGCTTGCCTTGGCACAACGAGTCAACACACAACTATTTGTGTTATTTGCGCTGCTCAGCTTTGAAATTCGAGGCCGGATATGGTAGAGTCTCAAACGCTGCTAACGATTGGCGGTAATATATCTGAACCTATTTCCTGAATAGGGCTTACGGGCAAAAGAAAAAGGGGGTGTTGTCATGACCGAAAGTTCTTCAGCTACTATCGAAAACCTGCGTAAGCTTATAGGAACTCGCTTAGACCCAACCGTCTTCAGGGTAGAGTAAGGAGCAAGTCAACGTTATGCCGAAGCCATAGGAGACCGCAATCCGCTATATAACGATGCTGATTACGCCAGAAAAAGCAAGCACGGAAGACTCATGTGTCCCCCCGGTTTCACAGGGTGGCCTGTAAAAGGCGGTCGAATAACAGAAGGGCCCGTAGAGTTACTAGTGAAGTCAGGGGCTCCTTCTAGGCTGCTTGACGGGGGCGTAGAATTCGAGTTTTTTGAACCTATAGGTGCTGGAGATATCTTAGTAGCTTCTACAACAATTAGCGACATAACTGAGAAACAGACACGCCTGGGCAGAACTATATTCGCCACTATCGAGATTACATATGTAAACCAAAACGGTAATTTGGCACTTGAAGCTAAACACACATTCATTATGTTTTGAACATAAGACTGCGAGTTAGGAGGAATTAACAATGAGGAAACAGTTATATTACGAAGATGTCGAAGTAGGTACAGAGATCACTCCGCTAGCCAAAGTCGCCACAACGAGAATGCTTGTTCAGTGGGCTGGAGCTTCAGGAGACTTCAACCCGCTTCACTACGACGAAGAGTTTGCCAGAAATATGGGAGTAGGTTCCCTTATCGTTCACGGCGCCCTTAAGCGAGCTTGGCTAGGGCAACTGATGACTGACTGGATTGGTGAACAAGGGGTGCTGAAAAAACTATCTTGCCAATACCGCGGCATGGACTATCCGCGTAAAATGAAAACCATGGTGGAACCACAAGCAGGGGAAACTTGGTGGTGTAAAGGCAAGGTCGTCAAAAAGTACGAAGAGAACGGCGAATATCTGGTCGAATGCCAGATCTGGGTAGAGAACGGAAAAGGCGAAATCACGACCCCGGGCTCCGCATTGGTATCGTTGCCATCAAAAGTTGACCACAAAAGCAGAGAGCAGTAATTCACGCTCGTTTAGTCCGACCTTGTCCGGCATCAAAAACCTCTCAAATTCTGAAAAGCATTTACGCCTTCTCCTAAGTTATGGAGTTGCGAAGCGAAATCAAAACCACAGGATGCGCGCACAGAACCGCTACAAAGTTTGACAATTACCATTTTACTGCTTTATATTACTCTTGCTGGGCATAAAATGAATCCCACGGGAAAAAGGCAAAACCACGAGCCTGTGAATTACGATCTAAAACGACTGGCAGCCCAGTATCTTCCTACCTTGCCACCCGAAAAAAGAACAAGAGCACAACAGGAAATTTACAGATTTGTGCGTTGGTTCGGAGAAACATACCCACCGACCAAGCTAACTACCGCCCAGATTGAAAACTACACCCAGCAGATCCGGCCAATTACTCCGGAAGCAATTGAGAGACTGGAAATCTTAAGGGCTTTTCTTAGCTATATCTACAAGCTTGGTGCTACTCCTGCAAATTTAGCCGCTTCAATCAAAATCAAGAAGATGCCGCAGCAAACGAGCTCCGTGGCGAACGCCGTGCCGAATTCGAAGAAGATGCTAACCCAGGAGGGCTACAAGAAATTACAAGCTGAGCTGGAAGCCCTAAAAAAGGAGCGACCACGCATAGCCGAAGAACTCCAGAAAGCAGCCGCAGATAAAGACCTGCGCGAAAATGCCCCGTTCGAAGCGATCAAGGAATATCAAGGACAGGTGGAGGCACGCATCAGGGAACTGGAAGCAATTTTAAAGAATGCTGAAATAGTGCATACCCAAAACAGAACAAACCAGGGTATCAGCCTTGGAGACTCAATAGAGCTCGTAGATCTTATGACCGGTGAAAGGTTAACCTACGTCCTTGTAGATAGCAACGAAGCTGACCCTCGAGCAGGCAAAATATCCCTAGCCTCACCTATGGGACAAGCTCTTCTGGGAAAAAGAGAGGGTGAAAGGATAGAAGTTAAGGCTCCAGCGGGCACTCTATTCTATCGAATCGAAGCGGTGTTTAGCAGCGAGTAGATGTGATAGAAATCAGTGACAGGGAAAATTTCAAACTACCAGAGGAACGCATTGACTTGTAAAGTCGACATGCTACGGGATGAAGGTGTAATTGCAACATTTCAAGGTCATAGGGTCCGTGTTAAAATATGCTCTGAGAAGGAACGCTGCAATACCAGAGGAGACAAGAGCTGGCAAACAAACCACAAATTGGTACTCAAATAAGACTGCAAAGATTTGCTGCTAATAAAAAGCGTAAGGAGGTAAAGAATGGATTTCGAACTCAGTTCAGAGCAAAAAGCACGTAGGCAAATGTTTTTTGATGCGTGCAAGGCGCTGGAACCTAAGAAGCCAGCTACCATGATCGGGACAGAGACCGTTTTTACACGCGACGAATGCTGGGAATTTCATCTCTACTGCGCAAAAGAATTTGCTAAAAAGAACTGGTTGGCACTGGGGTGGCCGCCTGAATATGGCGGCACCGGGGATGCTATGGATAGAGTCTTCTTTGCTGAAGCAAGGGGATACTACGGGATCCCCGGCGTAGACATTTTCGGTGTAGGTATGCTTGCCCCAACCCTTTTGGCAGCAGCCAGCGAAGAAATCAAGAGGGAATTTTTGCCACCCATCGCTAAGGCAGAGGTAATGTGGTGCGAACTCTGGAGTGAGCCGAATGCCGGTTCAGATCTTGCTGCTCTGAGCACCACAGCTATCAGGAAAGGTGACGAATATATAATAAATGGACAAAAAACTTGGAATACGGGCGCTAATCGGGCTGATTGGGGCTTTGGTGTTTTCAAGACAGACCCGGCTGGGAGGAAACACCATAACCTGACTTTTATTCTGCTCGATATGAAGACCCCCGGTATCACAGTCAGGCCTATACCCTATATGTATAGGGAATCGCCTTTCTGCGAAGTCTACTTTGACGATGTTCATGTACCAGCGAAGAACATCGTAGGGCAAGAGAACGAAGGATGGGCTGTGGTAAATGTACTGGCAGGCTTCGAGAGGTCTGGGATGGGTGAGGTTGCAGCGATGGATCGCATTCTCGAGGAAGTGGTGAAGTTTCTCAATGAAACCAAGCGTGGTGGGCAGCCTTTAGCAAAGGACCCCGTTATCCGAAACCGCATAGCCCAAATAGCTTGTGAACTGGAGGCAGCACGAACCTTGTCTTACCGAATAGCCGACTTACAGAATCGGAATGAGATGGCCTTGATGGACGCTTCAGCGGCAAAGATTTTCTACAGCGAGTTAGGCGAGCGTTTCGCCTTTACCATGATGGACATACTCGGCCCTGCTGGACTGATCAAGTTTTCCAAGTGGGCACCGATGCAAGGACACTGGGAAAGGGCTGTCCAAGACTGCTTTGTGACCACTATATCCATGGGGACAAACGAAATTCAGAGGAACATCATTGCCTGGTACGGTCTTGGTCTGCCAAGGATGAAGTAGAAACCATCGATTAATGTCAAAGGAGGAAACATGGATCTAAGATTTACCGAGGCGCAAGAGATATTGAGGAAGATGGCTCGAGACTTCCTGACCGCAGAGTGCCCCAAAAGTCTGGTAAGGGAGCTTGAGCAAAGCGAAAAAGGATATTCACCGGAACTGTGGAAAAAGATAGCAGAACTCGGGTGGATGGGGCTGGTAATCCCAGAGCAGTATGAAGGCATGGGATACACTTTCCAAGATCTCACAGTGCTCATGGAAGAAATCGGGCGGAATATTCTCCCTGGGCCCTTCGTCTCTACTGTAACAGCCACGTTCCCTATATTAGAAGCGGGAACGGAAGAGCAGAAGAGAGAGTTTCTTCCTAAAATTGCTAGAGGAGAACTCATTTTAACAACTGCCTTTCTAGAAGCTGAGGGGACTTTCAGCCCTTCCGCTATCACCACTAGCGCCACAGCCAAAGGTGACAATTTTGTCATCAATGGCACAAAGATGTTTGTCGAGATGGCACATGTCGCCGATTATATGGTCTGTGCCGCACGAACAAAGTCCGGTGTCGACGCAGAAAAAGGTATAAGCCTTTTCTTGGTTGACGCCAGAACCCCCGGTATAAAGTGCGAGGTAATGCCCACAATCGCAGATGACAAACTCTGTGAGGTTCGCTTCGAGAATGTACCAGTACCCAAGAAGAATCTCTTGGGCAAACTGGATGAAGGATGGCCAATCGTAAGGAACTTTTTGCGTAAGGGAGCAATCATAAAGTGCGCCGAATCTATAGGCGCCATGCAGGTGTGCGTAGAGATGACAGTGGCATATTCCAAAGAAAGAGTCCAGTATGATAGACCCATCGGCGCCTTTCAGGCTCTGCAGCACATAATGGCTGATATGTGGACGGCTATGCAGACCAGCCGATACATTGTCTACAAAGTAGCGTGGATGGAGTCAACGGGTTTGCCTTGCCAAAAAGAAGCATCAATGGCAAAGGCATATGTAAATGAGGCGTACAAGAATATAGCTAAATGGGCTGTAAGATTACATGGCGCTATCGGCGTCACATATGACCACGATATATCATTGTATTACAGGCGATCGAAATCTGCGGATGCTGCATTTGGCGGCACTGACTTTCACAGAGAAATAGTGGCACAACAAATAGGTCTCGCCTAGCACGCACTCTGGCCCAACAGACGTTAGCCCCTCCAACGGAGGGGCTAACGTCTTTGTTCGATAGACGAGCACTACCCGAAATTAATCCCTTTCTATCTCGAGCCGGGGCTTGACAAGGCATTGAAATATGTGTACACTTGTTTGTAGAACATATGTACCATCAGGATAGGAGCGCAGATGAGAAGGCCATCCGTTGCAAACAAGACTCGAGAGAAAATACTGACATTTATCCGTGACTTCATTGCCGAAAAGGGTTACGGACCCAGTATACGCGACATCCAAAAGGGCTGTCAGCTTAGCTCCACCGCTGTCGTGCAACACCACTTGAATGTTCTTGAAAGAGAAGGGCATATACACCGTGATCCCGAGGTATTCAGGAGCATTCAACTTGCTGGCAGAAAAAAGACAGTTCCAGTTCCGCTTCTAGGCACAATCGCTGCCGGAGAGCCTATACCGGTGCCCGTTACCGAAACATGGCAAAATGAGGCTCTGGAAACTATCGATGTCGCTGAGGATTTCGCTTCCAGAAAGGGTGTGTATGCTCTCAGAGTCAAGGGGCTATCCCTCATTGACGCGCTTATAGATGATGGTGACATAGTTCTCATAGAACCGGTAAGTGAAGTCAATGATGGGGATATGGTGGCCGTTTGGCTCAAAGACAAGCAAGAAGTGACCCTAAAGAGAATTTTCCGGGAGAAGGGAAGGGTCTGTCTCCAGCCAGCTAATTGCCAAATGGGACCGTTGTACACTCATCCAGACAACATCGAAATCCAGGGGAAAGTGGTAGCGGTCATTAGAAGACTATAAACCTCGTGAGAATTAAAGTGCAATGCAGAGGAGGAAGGCCATGTTACAGGTGCTAGATGAGACAGTACAGTGCGCCAAGTGTGGTTGTCTCGTTTTGCCTGACGCTGCTCGGTGCCCAAAATGCGGTGCAAAATATCAGGAAGGCAAATCCGTAGAGGCCAACCACAGGACAGCACCAGCCACTTCAAGACCAGCAAATCCGGACCCACTATTTCACCATGTGCGTGTAGTGCATGCCCACTATGATCTGGACTGCCCCTATCACGGGAAAGTTCGCATTAAAGCTACAGTCGTTAGTCCCTCTGTACGCTGCCCCTTCTGCTGATACTAACGCTGACAGCATGTCTTGCCTTCGCCCCCTTGGTGTGGAGTGAGAGTAGCGGTGCAACGCGTATGAAAACTCACAGCTGTATCGCCTGTAACATTGTAGAAAAGAAGAGACGTTTTGTCGCTGGACGACCAACAAGCAGCTCTTGTGCGTAGTCGCGTCATTTGACAAAGCTGTATAGTTCGCCTAGATTTCTATGTAGCAGAGAATCCAAAGACGAAGGAGGGTCGCAATGGGCAAACTCGAGGGAAAAGTAGCAATAGTAACCGGAGCCAGTCGCGGCATAGGCAAGGCCATTGCAAAGCTCTTTGCGGCTGAAGGGGCAAAGGTGGTCTGTGCTGCTCGCTCGCTCCACGAAGGAGACCACAAATTGTTCCAAGGCTCGCTTACCACAACAGTTTCGGAAATTGAGGCAGCAGGTGGCATTGCCTTAGCAGTACAAGCCGACCTATCGAAAGAGGAGGACTGCAATAACCTTGTAGCACGAGCTAGACAAGCATTTGGTCCTGTGGACATTTTGATAAACAACGCAGCGGTAAGCTATTTTGTCCCCATTAAAGATATGTCGCTCAAACAATGGGACACCTCTTGGGCAGTCGGACCGCGCGCCATCTTCATATTAACCAAGCTGGTGCTACCGGACATGATAGAGCGCAGAAGGGGCGCTATTGTGAACATCTCTTCAGGCGCTGCCATCGGGCCGGGTCGTGGTCCCTACAAGGATAGACAGCCTTCTTCGTATTATGGCACAAAATATGGAGCTCAAAAAGCAGCAATAGAGCGGTTTACTCAGGGGCTGGCTGAGGAAGTATATCAATATGGCATCTCAGTGACAGCCCTATCCCCTTCCCAAGTTGTGGTGACACCCGGAACACTGTATTTCGGGATGACAAGCGGCGCTGATGATCCAAGAGCAGAGCCCCCAGAAATCATGGCTAAAGCAGCCCTCCTCTTGGTAACAGAACCTCTGGACAAGGTCACCGGCCGTGTCACATATAGCCAGGCGATCTTGAAAGAGTTCGGCTGGATAACAGAAGCCAAAGGTATAGGTGTTGATAGGCCCGGAAGTGGATATAGCCAAATATAGATAACGCGCAATAATCTAAAGGGCAGGCACTGATGTTTGAACTGACGCCTGAGCTTTGTTATGCAGTTAGTAGCCAAACTGGATTCCCTTGTGCATGGTCGGGGTGAGAGGATTTGAACCTCCGACCTCATGGTCCCAAACCATGCGCGCTAGCCACTGCGCTACACCCCGCAAAAACAAGTATAAATCAAGGCTTCTCCTGCAGTCAAAAGGCGAATGTTGCTAGAGACTGAACTAGCGGCAATTGGGACAAACATCAAAGAAACCCTCGGGCAGGTTCCATTTCTTTGCAATATACTCCAGTTGTTTCTCTGGCGCCCAGTAATTCCCACACAAACTACACTTTTTGAGCTTGAGCTCCACCTTCCAGTTATGGATTATACGAGTATCTCCTTTATCCTCCATCTTTATGGCCCCAGTAGGGCACACATAGTAGCACGAACCGCATCCAATACAATCGACGGCAGGCTCATGAAAGGGAGGCGCAGGATGTTTGTTCACCCCACGGCTCACCATGCTTATCGCACTAACACCCACAATTTGCTCACATACTCGGACACAAAGACCACAGACGATGCAGTCAAGGTCTTCAAGATATTCTTGGCGAACAAAAGAACTACTAACGCCCATTTCCGCCGCCAAGTCCCGCACAACAGGATTCCTAGAACATTTGGCCAAAAGCAATTCGAGGAGCATCTTGCGATTGTTGAGCACCCTTGGAGAGTTCGTCTTTACCTCTATTCCCTCTTCAACGGGATAAAGGCATGAGGCAACGATGCGAGACCGTCCATTTCTAAAGACCTCGACAATGCATAGACGACAGGCACCATACGGCTCAACTGCCTCATGATGACAGAGGGTGGGGATTTCGATGCCGTTATTTGTGGCAACCTGCAATATTGTCTGTCCTCTTTCCGCTGTAATTTGACGACCGTCTATAGTCAGCTTAACCATCTTTACCTCACGCCTATAGCCCCTAATTTACAAACATCGTAACAGGCACCGCATTTGATGCACTTAGACTCGTCTAGTACCACGGGTTTCTTCTTTCCCATAAAGGTTATCGCCCCCTGTGGACATGCTTTCACACACAGCCCACAGCCTGGACACTTCTCATCGACAATATAGTAGTGGATAAGCGCCTTGCAGACACCAGCAGGACAACGCTTGTACTTGATATGAGCTTCATACTCCTCTCGGAAATAACGGATGGTGGTCAGAACAGGGTTGGGAGCTGTGCCACCCAGAGCACATAGCGAGCTATCCACCAGTGTGTCTGATATTCGCTCCAGTAATTCTAAGTCGCCATCCTGCCCCCTGCCCTCAGTGATGTCAGCCAAAATCTGCTTCATTCTCTTTATCCCTTCGCGACAAGGGACACATTTGCCACAGGACTCTTCTTCCAGAAAGGTAAGGAAATACTTGGCGACATCAACCATGCATGTAGTTTCGTCCATAACTATCATGCCCCCAGAACCCATCATTGACCCCACCTTAGTTAGTTCATCAAAATCCACCGGCAGGTCCAGCAGACTTTCGGGCAAACAGCCGCCTGAGGGGCCACCCGTTTGTACCGCCTTAAATTTCTTACCGCCCTTGATGCCACCACCGATATCAAAAATGATTTCTCGCAAGGTTATCCCCATGGGCACTTCGACCAGTCCGGTATTGTTCACCTTGCCTACCAAAGAGAATATTTTCGTCCCTTTGCTATTCTCCGTACCTATAGTCCGATACCAGTCAGCGCCTTTGTTAATTATCAAAGGTACATTTGCCCATGTATCCACATTATTTAGATTGGTAGGCCTATCCCATAACCCCTTTTCCACCGTATGCACGTATTTAGCCCGTGGCTCCCCTATTCTACCCTCCAGAGAAGCCATCAGAGCTGTGGATTCCCCACAGACAAATGCACCCCCACCTTTAGTTATGCGCACATCGAAGTCAAAACCCGACCCAAGGATATTGTTCCCCAGAAGACCAAGCTCCCTCGCCTGTTCAATCGCTATCCCTGCGTTTCGCACAGCAAGAGGGTACTCGTGCCGCACATATATATAGCCCTCGTGAGCACCTATGGCGTATGCACCTATAATCAGGCCCTCAAGCACACTGTGGGGATTGCCTTCAAGAAGGCTTCTATCCATGTAAGCGCCCGGGTCACCCTCATCAGCATTCACAATCACGTATTTGATTTCTCCGGGAGCTTTACGGCAAGACTCCCACTTTATGCCGGTAAGGAAACCACCACCACCACGCCCTCTCAATCCAGAGCGCTTGATCTCTTCTACTATCTCGTCTGGCGACATCCGGAAGAGGGCTCTGCTCAAAGCCGTATATCCGCCTATGGCTATGTAGTCCTCAATGCTAGTCGGGTCTATCTCTCCATTACCGCCGAAAATGAGTCTCAATTGCCTTTTATAAAACGGTATATCATGGTATTTTGTAACCGCTTCTCCGGTCACAGGGTCTCTGTAAAGCAATCTTTCCACCACGCCACCGCTAAAGACTTTGTCCAGTATCTCACCAACATCCCGGGGAGCTATTCGCTGGTAAAAAATATCACCTGGCTGGATCACTGCCACCGGCCCACGTTCGCAGAACCCGTGACAACCTGTCGCCCTTATCTCTACCATTCCCTCAACACCCAACCGACTAATCTCTGCCCTAAAAGCATCCGCGACCTTCCTACACCCATAGGCCTGACAGCCTGTGCCATGGCAGATGGCAATTACTGGCTTGCTAGCCCTGCTCCTATTTTGCAGAAGTTCCTGCCTTAATGCTTCAAGTTCCCCTACAGAGCTAAGTCTTCTCGCCATCGCTTCTTTCCCGCTGCACACACGCTTGCTAACTAGACCTAAACTGCATCAGTACGTGGTCAACTTTCTCTACATTCATTTGCCCGAAGTATTCGCCGTCAACCTTTATCACAGGACCGAGCGCACAGGCACCCATACAATTCACCGTCTCCAGAGTAAACACGAAATCAGGTGTTGTCTCACCCGACTTAATATCCAGGCTCCGCTCCAGCTTCTCCAACACTCGCACCGCTCCCCTCACATGGCAAGCTGTCCCAAGGCAGACGTTTATTAGATGTTTTCCCCTCGGCTTCAGACTGAAGGCCTTGAAAAAAGTTGCCACGTTATACACCTGGCTTAAGGGAATGCCAAGTAACTGGCTCACTCTCACCAGTGCCTCCTTGGGCAGATAGTTATACTCCTCCTGAATATCTTGGAGTATAGCCACAAGCTGCGCACGGTCATTGTTGTATTTTCCGACTATTGATACGACTTTCTCGCTCATGAGTTGGTACTACTCCTAGCTTTGTTCTTCAGCTCATAATATTCTTTGCTCACCCGCTCTTGGATCTTGCTTATTGCCTCTTTATCAAGGTGCCTGAAGCGTCCTTGCAGCATGAGATAGTCTTCCACTGGACGTAATTGGGGTAAGTCGACATTTAGAGTATATTTGCCGTTCTCGACCTCGTAGAGGGGAAAGACACCAGTCTCCACAGCTAGACGCCCAACACGAACCGTCAGGTCAGAAGGCATGCGCCAACCAGTTGGACAGACTGACAACACGTGAATGTAGGCAGGTCCCTCAATTTGCATAGCCTTGTGCACCTTATTCATCAAGTCAAAAGGATAACTATGACAAGCAGTAGCCACATACGGTATCCCATGCGCCACCGCTATCGCAGGCATGTTCTTCTTCCAAGTGGATTGCCCGATACTCTTTTTGCCCGCTGGTGCTGTAGTAGTCGCTGCGCCAAACGGGGTAGCACTGGAGCGCTGTATACCCGTATTCATATATGCCTCGTTATCAAAGCATATGTACATAAAGTTGTGACCCCGCTCTAAGGCACCGGAAAGAGCTTGCAAACCTATGTCCGCGGTACCACCATCACCCGCCATAGCCACCACCTTTGTCTTACTGAAATACTTGCTGCCCTTCCGTCGCAAGACCTTTATCCCAGCCTCTATCCCCGATGCTACTGCCGCAGTGTTCTCAAACAGAGTATGAATCCAGGGCACTTCCCATGATGTATGAGGGAGCTGAGATGAGACTATTTCCATGCATCCAGTGGCATTAGCAATTATGACGTTCCTACCTAGAGCTTTGCACACCAGTCTTACCGCCAGCGCTTCGCCACAGCCCATACAAGCACGGTGCCCGGGTGCAAAGTATTCTCTACTTGCTACCAGCCTCGGAACATAGATCGCCAGACTTTCCACTATTCCCTAACTCCGATGAACTCTATTTCGTCAAGTTTGTTCTGTATGGCCCTTTCTACACCCCGATGAATTATATCAACAAAGCCGTCCACAGTGATGTCCCTACCCCCTAGCCCACCAACAAAGCTTACCACCTTGGGTCTCGTATCTAGCGAATAAAGTGCGCTCCTAATCTCGGAGCACACCGGAGCAGGTCCACCTAGAGATATGGAGCGGTCTAGAACAATTACCACACGGGCCTGGGCCAATGCCTGACACACTTCCTCTGTGGGGAAAGGACGCCACAGACGCAGTCTGACCAAACCAACCTTTTCGCCCTCCTCTCGCATCCTGTCTACAGCCATCATTGCCGTCTCGCTAAAGCTTCCCAGGCACAGGAGCAAAACATCAGCGCTATCCGCCTTGTAAGTTTCAACCAACCCGTAATGTCTGCCGCTTAATTCACCGAATTGTTTGAGGACATCCACAATCACTTTTTTTGACGACCTTAGCGCAAAGTCCTGCGCCTTCTTCGCTTCGGTATAAACGAAAGGTGGACCGAAGTCACCCATGGTCACCGGTCTAGCGGGATTCAGAGCAAAGGGATGGTGATATGGAGGCAAAAACCTGTCCACCGCATCCTGGCCAAGTAGATAGAGAGGCT
>Ga0123519_10000827_pt1 | contig 54361 bp, 48 predicted proteins | sample YelNatPaOPRAMG02_FD_87396 | JGI IMG/M metagenome (GOLD analysis project Ga0123519, IMG submission 87396) | Hot spring microbial communities from Yellowstone National Park - Yellowstone National Park OP-RAMG-02 (version 2) | ecosystem: Environmental > Aquatic > Thermal springs > Hot (42-90C) ...
AGAGTAATACTTGCCACTTCACCCATTCACTCAGAAGTACCTGTGTTGCAGCAATGAAACTTCATGTAAACTACGTTCACGCCGTACGCAGCCCTAACTGCCGGATTAGATGCGTTCGCCCTGGGGGCAGGAATACCCGGACTATCGGCGCTGGAAATATATGGTAAAATGTCTTTGCATCAAGGTCCAATATCCGATGCTCTGAATGAAGCCGCGGAGAAGCTAGCGGCGGGAGGGAATAAGAACGATGTCAGATCAGAACTCTACAGGCGGGTACGTTCCGGAATATCCGAGATTATCCCAGGAAGCCAGAGACCAGACGTTACGGCGACTCAAGGAGAACATAGACAGAGGGTTGGTGAAGCTTCCAAAGGAAAAGAAGCCCAGGCACAAAAACAAGTAAATTCCTCTTTACCAGGAACCGAAGCGTCCGACGGTGGTTATGCCCGATTGCGAGGTACCCATAAAGATATCACGTCGCTTTATGATGATGCCATAGCCAATAAGGCGGGTTCCAAGCACTTTGTAGATTATGCGATTGTCACCCCGGAAGAATCCAGTAAGATAAGAAATGCCACAAGTATTGATGTCCCCGCAGGCGCTAAGCATACTATTACCGGTGATAAACTGAGGCATATAGACGCGGAGCATGGCGCAGGCGAACGGCGTAGTGGACAACTGCCTATCACAAGAGATGATGTCGAGAAGATACCGGATATCATATCTTCGTATGATGAATTAACTTACAAAGGCAAAAACAAACAAGGACATGATGTTATCCAATACAAGAAACGCGTCAATGGTCATATATTTTACCTTGAGGAGTTCAGGGTTGGTAGAAATAAGCTTGTCTCGGGGTCGATGTGGAAGTATCCGTCAAATAAGAATGAATCCTCGTCAACCCTGGCTTTAACGTCCGAAACGCACCTGCCCCGAAAGCAGGGGCCACATGTTGACGAGGAATACGAATCCGACAGTCCCCATACCAACAGGACGATACGGTCTGGCAATTCGTCAATAATTAATGATACCACATCCAGTAAAAATGTCAAACAATCTTCCTCTGAGGCCATTGCGATAGACAATACGCGATGGTCCGGGATTTGCAATCCCGGACCAGGTATGAGCGGGTATGTAACCCGCACCTCTTTTCATCTGCAGCATCATAGCCTGTCATTCCCGCGAAGGCGGGAATCTAGACTGAAGTGGTATAAGTTTCGGGATTTCCGGGTTGGGTTGGTGGCCCAGTGGATCATTTGTTAGCTCAGTAGTCCAACCCTCAAATCCGAAATGCCGGTTATTTGCTTGCTTTGATTAGAATGTCAAACCCCAGCCGAAGTTGTAGTAGTTCGGAATGGTGACCGGGAGTTGGCCGGTTGGGTGGACATCGCCGAAGATTACATCCGCCGCGGCCTGGAATGCGCAATCGCGGTAGGAGTAGGCGGCGAGGTAGGAAATGGTCTGTGGGAAGCTTCCCAGTTCGTAAGGCTCCCTCATTCCCACGCATACCACCGGTTTCCCGAGCGCTCGCAGGTCTTTGATCAATTGCACCTGGTTCGGGTAGAGATTCGCGCGTGAAGTGCCTACGATCACAACAGCCGCTGACGCCGATGCGCTCTTTACCGATGATCTTGATGAAGAACTGGGGCTCTCGGATATCGACATCGACTGCACATTCGACCACTTTTGAGTGATGTATGATGCAAACCTGGTCGCGGCGTCGGTAGTTGTTTCAGCAGAGGATTGCACCGTAACGAGCAGGACCTTCTGGCCCGAGGTCAGATGCAATGGCAGAAGGTTGTTGTAGTTCAGGACCAGCGTCATACCGGCTCTTGCCGCGCTGACTTCAGCCGCTTTATGATCGACGCATCCCACGATGCCGCTCGCCGCGCTTACATCGACATACGGATTTGCGAAAAGACCGTAGCGGCGCTTGAGACGCAAGATCCTTATAACCGACTGATCGATCCTGGATTCGGATATATCGCCGCTTAAAACAGATGATTTTATCGCGTTCCAGGCCAGGTCGAGATCGGGCGGGAGGGAAAGGAGATCCATACCAGCCTTGACGGTTAAAATAGCCGCCTGATCGCCCGTGTAACCCTGAGTGATGCCTCCCATACCTAGCGAGTCGGTCATGACTACACCATTGAACCCGAGGGTATTGCGCAGGTAACCGGTGATGACCGCCGGCGAGAGAGTTGCGGGATAGTTCGGGTCGAGGCAGGTGACAAGTATGTGCGCGCTCATAATTGCATCCACACCCGCGGCGATCGCATCTCTGAACGGCTTGCCATGAATTGTATCGAGGGTGTTGTAATCGTAAGTGACGATGGGAAGACCGGTGTGAGAATCGGTGCTCACATCGCCATGGCCCGGGAAGTGTTTGCAGGTAGCGATCGTGTTGGATGTATGGAGACCAGCCAGATAAGCCTGACCCATGCTCGATACAAGGTCCGCCTGCTCCCCGAATGAACGGACCCCTATAACCGGGTTCGCGGGGTTGTCATTTACATCGACCACTGGAGCAAGGTCCATATTTGCGCCGACCGCTTTAATTTCGCTGCCGAATACTGTTCCGGCGAGGTAAGCCATATCGGTGGATCTCGATGCCCCGAGAGCCATGTTGCCGGGGAAGTCGGCTCCTCCGGTGATCCTGGTAACGCGGCCTCCCTCCTGATCCATGGAGATGAGCAGGGGGATCCCCTTACCGTCGGTCCCGACAGCGCAGCTCTGCAGGTCGTTGCTGAACTGCGCGGAGCGTGTCGGGTCGTTAAGGTTGCCGTTATATTGGAAGTAGATAATGCCTCCGAGGTGATAGTTCTGTATGGTCTGCCGCATTGCGTCGGTGAAGACATCACCATCGAAGCGGACCTGGAACATCTGCCCGATCTTTTCATCGAGGGTCATTGTCTTGACCTTGTTCTCAGCCCAGGACTGCTCTGAAACCACATCGCCCGCACTACGGACTTTAATTACGCGTGTCATTAAGCCATTCTCTTTCTCGGCTGAACATATTCCCGTTACGGCGACATGCGCCCAGTCCATGTCGATCTTCATGCCGCTCGGGACAATCACTTTTACTTTAATCCCCTTGGGATCAGCCACCTTGAACCAGTTAACCGGCTTCACGGGATCGTCGAAATCGGATACGGGTCCGCAGATGGTCATAAGTAAGCCTATTGTATTAAGGTTGCAATCACCCGCGATGCCTTTCTGGAGTCCGGCATCACCTCCAGTGACAGCTCGGCCTGGAAGGCAGAAAGGACGCAGGGTCAGCCTTGCGCCGGTTGCCTGTGGATAATTTGGTAATGCAGAGACGCAGCGCTCGCCGGTAGTGGAATCGGTTTGGATCGTACCTGAGACATCGACCACATCGCCGATCGCGAAGGTCTTGCTCGTGTCGATTCTGATTCCCGAACTGCGATCAGAAGCTTCGACATAGACGCTTCCCGGAAATGTCGCGGTCACCGAGACGCCCTGGAACAGGACTGAACTGCCGTCTGGGGCAATGCGCTTTGCGATACCGATGTTGTCGGCTGCGAAGCATGCAGAACATAGCGCGAGAAGTAAAATCGTCAGGAGAGCGATGCGCAAGTTGTAACGATTCATATTTAATTAACAGGCAACTTATTTTAAGCCTGCCCCCTCCCGCATTTTAGCACGGATTCGAGGGAAGTCAATGCCTGTTTTTACATACTATAGCTTAGCTGCGCTTCGATTGTTCTCCAATCGTCGGGGACCGCTTCTACGTAGCCGTATACGGGGTGGATGATTGATTTATTAAAGAGATTGTTGACTCGCAGCGAGAGGTTCCAATCCCCAAAGCCCGATGATATGACAGCCAGGTCTACGTCGGTAGAGGGGCTTACGGGCAGGTTATACGAATCTATCCGTTTGCCGATGTAATGTATTTCAGGGCTGAGATAATACTTGCCGTGCAAGATCGGGACTGATACACCCGCAGTCAGCAGGTGTTTGGGAGAGTTATCGATCCACTGGTTGGTGGCTGAATCATGAGCATCGATAAGTGACCATCCCAGGTAGGCGGTGGTTTCATGCCCGAGCTGCGATTCGAGCTGGATATCTATCCCCTTGCTGTTCACCGCTGCCATGTTAATGAAATCGTATTCATCGATAATGCTCTTGAATCTGTATTTGTAAAAGCTTACCGATAAGCGGTGACGGTTGGCTATCTTTTGCTCCCATACGATTTCCTGCGTGGTTATCTTCTCCGGTTTCAGATTAGGATCGTCGTAACTTTCGTAGCGTTCGTAGCCGTTCGGAATACGCAGCGCTCTACCATAAAGCAATTTAACCGATGAGCCGGGTGAAGTGTGGTAGATTGCAGCTAAGCGTGGGCTCAGGTTGTTGCCGCAGTTGGAGTATTTATCCAGGCGGGTACCCGCGATAAGCTGGATGCGCCTGGAGAGCCTGGAATCAGCCTGCATATAGAGCGATGTGGCGTGGTAGAAGCTGCCGTAGTCGCAGGAGCGCAGGCGGAAGTATTCTGCTCCTCCTACTAGAGAAAGCGATGGCGATACATCCTGGGAATACCGGATCTCACTTCCGCTTAATCTGTCGAAATGATTCTCAGCTCTGTGTTCCAGCGTATTTCTTATTATGCGCAGTCGATAGTAGTTATAGGAGTCGCCATAAGTGCGCAGGAAGAGTTTGCCGTTATGCGAAGGGACGGCGTTTGCGGTGTAGTTCAGCTCTATGAATGATCTTCTATCTACCAAAAACGACCCGGGCACGTTCAGTGCTGTTTTGGAATAGCCCGAGGGGATGTCTTTTTGCCGCCTTACGCTTGCGAGCATGAGCGAGAGACCGTTATATGATGCATTGAAATACTTGTTTTCGGCGCTTTCGGCGTCGCATCCGACTACAACGCCGTTGTTATATTGTGGTTCGTTCCAGTAGGGGAACTGAATTACCCGTTGGCCGGCGGAATCGTAATTGGAATAGCTGCCTGTGACGTGAAGGTCGTTGCCGATTTTCGAGCCGTATCCGATATAGGTTCTATTGCTGCTATCACTGCCGCTGTTCTGGTTGATATTCAGCTTCTCGGCTTCGTAGCCTTTTTTAGTGATAACATTCACGATACCGAGCATAGCGTTGGTTCCCCACAGCGCGGAACCTGGTCCTTTGACTACCTCTATCCGGTCGACATTCTCCATGTCGAGCGGGAAATCATAACCGACTCCCGCGTAGTCGTAGAGGCTTTCGTTGAGGCGGTGACCGTCTATCAGAACGAGAATGCGTGTGTTGAGATCGCCGGGACGGCAGTAGCCGCGAACTCCAACGTAGTTGTACATGCGGTCGGTGGATATATAGAAACCTGCCACTCTTTTAAGCGCATCGCCAAGCGTGCGGTAACCGAAGCGCTCGATATCGCGGGAGGTGATAACAGTGACTGATGCGGGGGTTTCGGAGAGTGTTTCGGTGGTTTTGGATGTCGTTGTAACCTGCACGTTCATCAGGTCTTCTATGCTGAGGCTGGTTAAGTCTTTAGACGAAGGTATGGGAGCTGGCTCATTTGCAGCGAATAAGGGCAATGTGGATATGATGATAATAAATGTAACAGCAAGAGCCAATACTGTGCTGGGTAGTTTGATATGTGCGCGTTTCATACAGACACATCTCCCTTACAGGTGATCATCTGGTAAGATCTGGATGTTATTACTGAGTTTCAGATAGTGTAGTGACAATATGGCAGAATGTTTCGTGCTCGATCTGATCTAACATTACATCGCATCATTATGTGAAACTCAATAATGTTTACTTATCGGTCCTTATTAGTCTCATCTTTAGGTGAAAATTGATGATTAGAAGGATTGGCGAGTAAATTGGTTTATAATGTGGAGTTGTGGCTGTGATTGTGTTAATAGATGACCATACACTTGTCGTGAATTATATGCTTTATGGTGTTATTCTCCAGCATCTTTTTCGGGAAGTTCTCCGATAGCGGACCAATCGAGCGATTCGCCGCCGTGCGCGAAGAGGGTGAGGAAGCGGTTGTTTATAAGGCATGCGAGCGGCATTGGGACCTGGAGGGTTTCGGCTGCGGCTAGTGCGAGGCGGATATCTTTATGACCGAGTTTTGCCGCGAAGCCCGCTGGGTCGAAGTTTTTATCAGCGATTAGCTCGCCGTAGGTCTTGTAGACGGGCGCGGCGAAAAGGGATGAAGTGATGATGTCGATGAATTGGTGAGGGTCGATACCGGCTTTACCCGTGAGCGCGATCGATTCGCCGAGAGCCTCAATTACCGAGGTAATGAGGAAATTCACGCTGAGCTTGACCAGGTTCGCGGATGAGGGGGCTTCGCTCAGCGTGAAGGTCTGCTGCCCCATCGCGTCGAAGAGCGGTCTGCAGTTATCGATTGCGTCGAATCGACCTGCGGCAACTATGAAAAGCTTGCCAGCGGCTGCGGCTTCGGGTCTGCCGAGGACAGGCGCCGAAATTAATCTCTGCCCGGCATTTTCGTGAGCTTGCGTGAGTTTATCGGAGAGGGCTACGCTGATCGTGCTCATGGAGATGTGGACCGCGCCCTTTGAGAGGCTGTCAATAATGCCGTCATCGGAGAACACGACACTCTCGACGGCGTTATCATCCGAGAGCATCGTGATGACGGCGTCACCATGGCAGGCATCGGCGATTTTAGCTGCCGGGTGCGCGCCATGTTCGACCAGCGGCTGAGCTTTATCGGGGGTGCGGTTGTAGACGGTAAGGTCATGCCCCGCTTTAAGGATGTTCGCTGCCATGCCTACGCCCATGTGCCCGATTCCGATGAATCCTGCTTTCATTATAATATTGCTCCTCGATTAGACTCGATGCTTATCAGATATGCCCTCTTTCGTATTCCTGCCCTGATTGAGCCTGTTCGGCTGAAAATACATTTCTCAAGGTTTCATTTGCAAGGCGGATAGCGGCTCTTACCGGCGGTGTAGCTACCAGCGGGTTAAGCATAACGAAATCGTGGATGGCGCCGAGACAGCGGATCGCGGTAACCTCTACACCTGCTGCCATCAGTTTATGAGCATAAGCTTCGCCTTCATCGCGCAGGACATCGTTCTCATCGGTGATGATCAGCGCCGGCGGTAAACCCGCGAGATCCTGTATCGATGCGCGAAGCGGCGATGCGGTTATCTGATCCCTCGATCCTAAATCCGGTGCGTATGTGTTCCAGAACCATTCCATGGCAGGCTTTGTAAGCCATGGTCCATCGGCGTATTGATGATACGAGGCTGTGTCGAAGTTGGCGTCGGTTACGGGATAAAAGAGCACTTGATAGCTTATTCTGGGGCCTCCGCGCTGCTTTGCGAGGATTGCGACAACCGCAGCCATATTGCCACCGACGCTGTCACCGACCACCGCGAGGCGCGAGCTATCCAGATCGAAATCGTCGCCGTGCTCCGCTATGTATTGTGTTGCCGCGTATGCCTCTTCGATAGGAACGGGATATTGCGCCTCGGGGGAGGGAGTGTAGTTCACGAATACCAGGGCTGCGTTTGCTCCGTTTGCAATTTCTCGGATCAGGCGATCGTGCGTGTTTTTGCTGCCGAGTATCCAGCCGCCGCCGTGAAAATACATGATAGTTGGGAGGTCGCTTGTGGCATTGACAGGCTTGATAATACGCACCGAAACTTCATTGGTGGGGCCGATGGGGAGTATGCCGTCTTCGATTGCCACGGGGAGCTTATCGACCGGATGAGCCTGTAAGTTTTCAAGCACGGCGCGTGCTTCGGTGATTGAGAGTTGATCAATTGGTTTGGCTCTCTGCGCGGCGAGAGCTTTTATAAATTTCTGGGTTGTCGGATCGAACTGCCCGGTTTCGATTGTAATCGCTGACATTAGATTGCTCCTTTTGGTTCGGATGCTATGAGGCTTTGTACCCATTACTGGCCAGATATGCTGCCTGCTACCCATGGCAGGTTCATTATGCCCGGATGTTGAAATAGTGTATGGATGCCAGCTTAGGGAGGTTGGGAAGACGATGGATATAGTGCAGGTAGGCCTTGGGCCGCTGGGGCAGAAGATCGTGCGGTTTGCGCTCGAAAGAGGAACTGTCAACATAATTGGAGCCGTGGATCCTGCTCCTGATAAAGTCGGGAAGGATCTTGGAGAGCTCTGCGGGGTTGAGAAGCTTGGGATTAATGTAAGCGGTGACCTTGCGTCGGCTTTGGATGGAAAAAAAGCGGATGCGGCGGTGCTTTCGACGGTATCGAGCCTAAGCAAGATCGAGCCGCAGATAGCGGAGCTTGCGGGGCGAGGGTTGAATGTTGTCTCGACCTGTGAGGAATTATCTTTCCCGTGGTGGACCGGGCCCGAGATTGCGGGGCGCATCGATGAAGTATGCAAGTGCAATGGCGTGGCTTGCCTGGGAACGGGTGTGAACCCTGGCTACCTGATGGATTTTCTTCCTGCCACGCTGACGGCGGTGTGTCAGAGGGTCGATCGGATAATGGTTTCGAGGATTCAAGACGCTTCCAAGCGGAGGATCCCGTTCCAGCAGAAGATCGGCGCGGGGCTCACACCGGATCAGTTCAACGAGAAGGTGAAATCAGGCACACTGAGGCATGTGGGGCTTACTGAATCCATGCACATGATCGCGCATAGAATGGGTTGGGCGCTCGATAAGACCACGGAGAGCCTTGAACCGGTGATCGCCGAGACGGAGATAGGGTCTGGTTATACTCCAATTAAACCGGGAATGGCCCGGGGGGTGCAGCAGATAGGGATAGGATTTATGAAGGGTAAAGAGGTTATCTCGCTTATATTCAGAGCAGGTGTCGGCGAGCCGGAGTCTTACGACAAGGTCGAGATTTTCGGGGAGCCGAATATAGAATCTACGATCCCGGGCGGGGTCAATGGTGATATTGCAACATGCGCGATTACGATAAACGCGCTGAGGAGCATTGTCGAGGCTAAACCGGGTCTGAGGACGATGGTGGATATCCCGGCAGTGGCTTATTCGAAGTAATCTCTGAACATTCCCGATTTAATGTGCCCCGGTTCGGTTCACTGCCGACCGGGGTATATTTCGCCCCGATAACTTAACTGATTCCAAATCTGGACAGCGTCCGGTAGTAGTCACTCGTCCAAGCAGGAGGCGCCCTATGCTTGGTTCGGTGGCACTTGAGGTCGCAGTTGGTCTTGTTTTCATTTACCTCGTGTTAAGCATCATCTGCACTGCTGCTGCTGAGTTTTTTTTACATCGTTATTTAATCTTCGAGGGGCACTCCTGCGTCAATGGGTACGGCTGGTTCTCGGAAGAAAGGCGGCGGCTGCATTTTATCGGCGGCCTTCTATAAGGAGCTTGTGCTCGCATACAGGCGATGGCAGTAAATGCAATGAAAACCTGTGAATATAAAGATGATGCAAGGAGCATTTATAAAGTATTCAATCGTGGTGCCGAGGAAGAAATTGCCAGCACTATCGAAGGCAAGGACGACGTTCACGCGGCGCTGGCGGGGGGTGACGCCTCGCAGATTATCCGGCTTGTAAGTCGTATGGCTGGGCGTTGTGTCGGTCAGGAACTGTGGTCGGAGACGTTGACGATCCTCGAGATAATGAGGCGGCTGGGGGCAAAGATCGTAGTTTGATGATAGTGATGCTGTTGTAATTGGAGCCGTCCGCGGATATTAAATGCGGGCGGCTTTATTAGTTACAGGTAATGCAAGCCGCTGATGTGGGAAGTATTGCGGAAGAACGCTTGACAGCAATATGGCAACCAGGCTATATATGGTATACAGATGCTTGAATGCTCCGTATGAGAGCAAAGGGAGGAAAAGATGTTCGCACGCATTTTCATCACTATTTTAGTGGTGCTGCTTTGTGCTACGTCTCTGCCGGCTCAGAATCTGGTCCAAAATGGGGATTTCGAGTCTCCATGGACTGACACGATATACTGTGTCGGACCTGGTGAACAACTCGATTCGTGGACAGTATCCGGTGACAGTGTAGATGTTCTCGGTAACTATTGGCAGCCGGCGCATGGGCGGCAGTCCATCGATTTGAATGGCAATCAGCCCGGTGGTGTTTTTCAATACATAAGTGCCTTGAACGGCGCATTGTATAATCTCAGCTTTGCTGTAGCTGCTAATCCGGAGTCTTCGAGTGTAAAGATTATGGAGGTTTGGTGGGGAGATAGCAGGCTCGATACCCTGTCGCTAGATCCCGTGGGTCACAGCGTTACAGATATGGGCTGGGCTTATTACCATTACTGTGTGGTCGGTTCGGGAAACGATCGGCTTGCTTTTGTGAGCACCGGCCCCGCGGGCTGCTTTGGACCGGCGCTCGATGATGTCAGCGTTGTGGCGCCTGAGCCCTGCTCCTTGTTTGTTCTTGCCGGTAGTGTGGGAAGTTTTGGGTTGTTTATTCGCAGGCGAAGATAGGGCTGTATAGATATTAAGAAAGGACAGGACGTCATGGAGATAAAGGACGTAATTTACTCGCGGCGGTCGGTTCGGAATTATTCGGAAAAGGCGGTCGATAAGGCTGCTATCGAAAGCTTGATCGATGCGGCGATACAGGCGCCGAGCGCTATGAATTCGCAGCCGTGGGCGTTTGGGGTTGTGCAGGATAAGGAACTGCTGCGGAAGGTATCGGATCGCGCGAAGGAAGAGTTTCTAAGAGTCGCTAATGTGGGGGAGTATCGCGAGACTCTCGAAAATCCTGAATTCAATATCTTTTATAACGTGACCACGCTGATTATTATCTTTGCCAGGCCGAATGTGAGCCCGATGGCCGGGACAGACTGCAGCCTCGCGGCGGAAAATTTGATGCTGATGGCGAAGAACCTCGGGTTGGGCACATGCTGGATCGGATTCTCGATCCCGTTCTTGAGTAATCCTGAAGGCAAGCAGATGCTGGGTATCCCCGAGGATTATAGCGTAGTGGCGCCGATCATAGTCGGCTACCCCGCGGAGGAGCCCGAAGCCAGAGAGAAAAACCCGCCCGAGATAGTGTTCTGGCGGAATGGGTGATTTTTTATTTATTGAGTATTGAGCAGTGATTAATGAGTATTGGCTGTGGGTGAAGGTCCGTACTGGCACAGGTACCATAGAGATACCCGATAGCGCTGAGTAGGCATGTCTTGGCTATCAATATTGATCCAGCTATGGTGGCCATATACCCTGGACAACAGTAGCCTGAGGCAGCTGTCGTCTGAGGGGCTTTCGTGATTCCTTCGGAACACTGTCGTCCGAGGGATACACTCGACTACGGCTCGCACTCAGTGCTATCGGATACCTTACTTGTTGATCCTGTATTGATATTGTTGGTCTGGGTATGGATTGTAAGTCAATCTCTCACACAAAAGCGCCGGACGCGGCGTGCTCCAAAGGCGCTTCGCTTATCATTGATACCAACGCCGATCATACTCCAGCGTAACTACTGAGTTTCAGGTAATGTAGTGACAACCTGGCAGAAGGCTTCGTGCTCGATCCGACCCGCCAGCACGCACATCATTATGCGAAAGTCAATAGTATTCAAAATTATGAATTATCATACCGGAAGTTCTTGCGGGGTCCAGGTTGGTCCCTGGCAGCGAGGGCCGTCGGGGGTCCAGATGAGTTTGTCCATGCACATCCGACGGGCGGTCATTGCCGGGTCCCAGGCGTGGTAGATGATGTATTCGGTTTCACCATCGGGGGCGAGAGTGATGGAATGATGGCCTGGACCGATGATATGACCGGGGGCTGTGCGGAGGACTCTTGCTCCTGATTCGTTGCCGAGGTCGGAGTAAGGTCCCATAACACTCTCGGATACGGCGTAGTCGACGCCGTAGGAGTCGTTCTCGTAGCAGCCTCCGCTGTAGAAGCAGTAGTATTTTCCGTCGTGTTTACGAACGAAGGGGCCTTCGAGGGTGTGCCAGTCGTAGGCCCCACCATACATCGGACGGTTAGCCATGAACCTCTGCCAGTCGCTGCGGGCACGCGCCACTGTTTTTTCTTCTCCAGCCAGTTTTACCATATCCATAAGGCGATCGACCGCGAGCGCGGTGCCGGGTCGGACGGTGTCGTCGGAATCGAGGAAATCACGGGCGTAGAAGAAATACCACTGACCGTCATCGTCACGAAACGCGTGTCCGTCGATTGCGAACGGACACGATTCAGTATCGTTCATCGGTTCGCCGTTGTCTTCGTAGGGGCCTTCGGGATTCTTGCTGATGGCGACGCGGAGGTGGTGGCGTCCTTCGCGGCCGACGGAGTAGTAGAAGTAGAATGTGCCGTCGCTATACGCGACTTCGGGTGCCCAGAAATGTTCACCGAGGTCGGAACTGGGCGGGAGAAGTGCATGCCCGATGCTCTCCCAGTTTATCATGTCATCTGAGCGGAGCAGCGGGAAGTATTTTGGTCCATCGGTGGATTGGCTCGCGGGTCCGGTGCCGGTGGCGTAGTAAATCCCTTTATGGCTCCATACGAACGGGTCGGCAAGGTAGTTGGGGTTGAGCGGGTTCACATAAGTAATGCTGGACAAGGTTTCAACTCCTGGGCTTGATGTATTATTATAACGTAATCCGATTGATATGACAGCGGGAGAAGCAATGGGTGAATATAGAATACGGTTGTTTCATGTCAGCGATCTAGCCGGTATTGAAATGTTCGAGCCCGGAGCCGGTGGTGTGGGCTGTCGATGAGGAGCACTTGCCGAATTACCTGCTGCCGCGCGATTGCCTGCGGGTTACTTTTTATGCGGGAAAAGACAGCGATCCCGGCGATATCGAGCGAATAATGAGTGGAACGAGCGCGGAGCGAGTGATTGCGGTTGAAAGCAGGTGGCTTTCGCGGATAAGACAGGAGCGGCTCTACCGGTGTGAATTCGATAGGATCGTGGCATGAACACTCTCGTGACTGCTGCGCAGCACCTCTCGCAGCTCTGCGGGCCACTGCCGGTCAAGGACTGTCGTGTTCGCCACGAAGGAAACTAAAATGGCGTTTTTTGTCATTTTCAAGGGAGGGTTCAGAGTTGCTGATGAGATTGCCGGTTATTATGTGTCGCATAAGCCGGTGAAGCCGGTTGGGGTGGCTGAGATAGCTGGCATACTCAGCGAGCTTACGCGATATGATGTGGAACTGCGCGTTATGCCGTCGCTGTGGAATCTTCGAGATGTGGTGGTTGAGTCGAGCCTGGGGTTTTCGTTCATCAGAATGAGGAACGCATGACCAAGGAAATGAGGCGGAAGCCACTCCATGCTTCCGCCCTGCTGGTCAAATATGAGACTTGGGCACGTAGCGGCCGCGCTCGGGAATGGCTGTTTTATCGAAATCATGAGCCAGGCGATAGAGCTCGCGCTGGAGCTGCATACCGCTCATCGGCTGGCCGTGCGATGGGATTACTATCGATGGCTTGAGCAATTCTATTGTCTTCACCGATTCCCAGGCCTGGTTCCAATCGATTGTAAAGTACTTAGGCGGGCCGTGGACTTTTTTCCTCAGCATAGGTATAAACGCTTCCGCTGATTCCTGGTCGACAGTGGTAAATGCATCGCCGATGATCATTACGCGGTCGGATTCGCGGAAGAGGATGATGTGCCCAGGTGTATGGCCCGGGGTGTGTATCCAGCGCCAATCGGGCATAGTCGGTATACTACCGTCCGCGGGCAGGGGATGCACTCTGTCACCCAGGTTGATTGCTTCTTCCGGGTAAAGCGGCGACATTCTTGCCATAATACCCGCATCCACGCTCGGGTCGGGCGTGGGGTAGTTCATCTTACCGGTGAGGAATGGTAGTTCGGCTTCGTGCGCGTAGATCGGGACATCCCAGAGGCCTTCGAGAATATCCAGCGCTCCGACATGGTCGAAATGACCATGGGTGAGCACAATTGCGGCTGGCTTGGTGGTGGGTGAGAAGCGTTTTTTTGCGCCATCGACAATGATATTCGCTGAACCGGGCAGCCCCGCATCGATCAGCGTCCAGCCTCCCCTCGGTGCTCCAGCCGGGCCGATGAAGCAGACATTGACGATGAGTGCCCTCATATATGCGACATCAGGAGCGACTTCTTCGGTTTTGGCGGTGGGTTCTACTATTCCCTCCACAGCCGAGAGCAGTTCCATAAATATGCGCTGTGCGGCATTGCTTGTATCGAGCGTTCCTTTGAGTTCCTCGGATCCCATAGAGCACCCCCAAATTATCCATATTCTGTATTGGATGCCCATGAGTGAAGGGAAGTAAACTAGTTGGGAGAGGGGCAAAAGGAGAATTATGAATAGCCATGGGTGGTAGTCTGATCTAACTTTTTCATGCTTCGGCGCCTCTTGCAGCCTTACGTTTGCTGTCAGCCGAGGTCGAAATGCGTGCATCGAAGCATAAAAAATTGAAATGCGGATTTCTGGATATTGGCAACTCGTGCTCGGGGCATCTCCGTGAGAAGGGAGCATGGTGCCTGGCGGTGAAGGATGCTGTGAGTATATAAAATGTATTGATGGATTGGAGTTACCTCTTATGACCCCATCGGCAGTGATTTTCGACCTCGGCGGTACCCTTATAGACAACTGGGACCAAGATGCGTATATTGTGCGCGTTCGGGAGATTGCGCGAGTGCTTTCTATGGATTCTGATGAGCTCGTTAGTAATTGGATCGATCCGGAGGCTGTGCGGATGTGCCTTACCGGCGGATTCGCTGATGTTCCGGCGCAGTTGGAGTATTGCGTTAGAAAACCGCTGGCCTGTTTCGATGCCGAAAAGGTTAATCTGGCGCTGAATATGCACGATGATTTTACCCGGCGCTCGATGGTTCCTCGTGCGGGGGCAATCGATACGTTGAAAGAACTTCGAAGCAGGGGCTGCCGCGTGGGGCTTTTAAGTGACTGTGGGCCGGATATTCCGACTTTGTGGGGAGCGAGCGAGTTCGCGCCGCATTTCGATGGGCTCGTTTTCTCATGCAGGACAGGCACGAAGAAGCCTGATCCTAAAATATATCAGCTCGCGTATAACAGCCTCGGGGTAAAGCCGGAGGGATGCGTATATGTCGCCGATGGAAACAGTATGGAGCTTACGGGCGCGAGGAATGCGGGGATGTCGGCGGTGCTGATATGCATGCCCCAGGACCGCGAGCAGATAATGCAGCGCGAGGATCCGAGATCGTGGGATGGACCCGTGATCGAGGATATCAGGGAGATTTTATCGGTGATATAGGGCACGGGTATAATTATATATAGAGCGCGCGGCTGTGCGAGGCATATAGATGAAACCCAAGAGGAAAATTCCACCCGAATTCGCTCTCGATATCACCCCGGAACCGCCGGAAGACGCCAAGATGACCGGTAGAAAAGGCGGTATCAAGAAGGCGGGAAAAGATATGAGCACTACCCGTCCGAGCGGGGGCGAAAGACGAAAAGGGAAATCTTAAAAGCATAGAGCTGATATGTGAGCGCGGGGTATCCTCTGCGGTAATTTACCGGGCAGGAGGAGTCCCCAGGTACGGGCAAAATCCTTTTGACTCGCAGCCTGTAAGGGACTCCTTCGGCCATCCTTTGAGCTCCTGCCCGCAGCGGCTGACCGTACGGATGACGTAGTCTGGTAGGTCAGACGCAAATTTGATTCGTTCATTGCAATCTTCCATTAACGTATAATTGACTATGCAAACTGACCCGAGGGTAGTTTAGCAACGGGAAAGTGAAAGCGGCTATCAGAAGGTCCATCAGCGCGGAGATTTGTCCTTATATGTAATGTATTCCCCACTACAACCCCTTGCATGCCTATATAAACTTACCGGTTTTTTATATGTTGATTAGTGGCTAGCCGGATCAGCGATTGAAGCAGAGCCGGAAAATTATTGGAATAAATTTTCTCCGAAAGTAAAGCAACCAAGCTTTATATGGGTATGATGGATTCAAGTTCATCAGGGGGTAGGGTTATGGCAACTCTTAGTGTCAAGGTTTGTGACGAATGCGGTAAGCAAGGAACAAGTATGGACACATGGATGGTGCTCGAGGGAATAGAGGTGCGGTCCGCGAAGACCGGCCGATCGGTGATCAGTTCCAATACCGGGGTGGACCTTTGCTCGCCCGGGTGCTTGCTTCGGTATCTTTCCAAGTCATTGGAGCCGATGATGGCAGAGCGGGTTGCGGCATGCCAGCATAAGGGGTGTGTTGGCAGCCATGAGAGCGTTAGAGCGGCGTAACAGGTGATATCTTGATCCCCTGCGTTTGCAATTCATGGCGGAGTTGGAAAGAACGAATCTGACTGATTCTGTCGAAACAGCCCGAAATAAATGAACGGGCGAAAGGTGGGGGTGCAATGAAAGCGGATATCACGATGGAAGAAGCGACCAAGGTAGTCGAAGCTGCCGTAAAGAAAGCGCAGGATCTCGGGATCAAGGAGAATGTGGCAATCGTTGATGCCGGAGGTAATTTGAAGGCGTTCGCAAGAATGGACGATGCCTGGCTGGGAAGCATCGATATCGCCTTGAAGAAGGCGAAAACGGCTCGATTGTTCGATATGCCGACCGCTGATATGGGCAAGCAGAGCCAGCCGGGCGGACCTTTGTATGGGATCGAGTTCTCGAATGACGGTCTTATCACCTTCGGTGGCGGTCTGCCGATCAAGAACCAGAGCGGTGAAATTATCGGCGCGATCGGCGTGTCGGGTTCGACCGTCGATAATGATGTAAAATGTGCACAAGCGGGCCTGGATGTCGTGGCTATTACAAAAATGCACGAGCGGGCAAGCATTTAGTTATAAGCGATGGATATGTAGTAGAAGAGGAATCGCGGAGGCGCTGAAGTTAAGGGGACGCGGAAAGAAAACGTGTAGTTTTCAGCATGATGTATTACTGCTACAGACTATCACCATACCCATTCGTAATTATCTCTTCCGCGCCTCCGCGATCCTTCTCTGAGCCTGGCTCCTAAAGGCCGAGGACTCGTTTTAGATATGGCGTGAAGCCCTGGGCGACGAAGTAAAAGCCTAGAGAGTTCGCGTGAACTCCGTCCACGAGGCCGAAGCTGTGTGCTTTGTCGATCATTTTTCGGCCGTCGAAGAAATAAATATTTTTATCCCCCTTACGCCTCATCTTATCCACATAAGCCTTAGAGACCTTACGCTGCCAATCGTGGAGTGTGGGATCGACGCTTTCGGAAGTGAAGTAGAACGGACCGACCACTATAATTGGAATCTCCTTGTGCTTCGTGCGGAGCGCTCCGGCGAACTCGGGCAGGTTCTTTTCCAGCTTATCTCCGATATTCGCCCAGTAATCGATGATTATACAGGACGGATCGAGCTCGTTGATTGCCGACGCGAGTTCAGGTTCGCCCATTCCGTTGCCAGAGAAGCCGAGGTTGATGAAATCGATCTCGAGCCAGCGAGAGATGAAGCTCTGATAACTCGTGCCGGGAGTAGAGGCGCATCCGCCCTGAGTGATCGAGGTACCGTAGAATAGGACGGGCTTATCGAGGCGGAACGGGGCGGGGTCGCCGATGATCGCGCCTTCATCGAGTCCGATTGCCTGGATGGTGACGGATTTATAGAGAGGCATGTTGATCGTGATCTCGCGAGGTTTCGAGGTCGAGGCGATGGTCCAGTTTGCCTCGATTTTGCAGTGCTCGTCGGGCGAGACGCTGCCCATGAATGAGTCATCTACGTAGATATCGAATCCGCTCTGGCCGATGCGGGTGATGTGGTTCATTACCCAGGTATCGGGGCTTTCCGCCCTGATACCGACGTGCTGCGAATAGGTGCGGAAGCGTATACGGCCTCCGGCTGGGTTCTGTGCAAGGTCCCATACGGGCTGGCGGAAGGTATCTTTAAGCCGCATTGGCAGGCGCCGCAGAGCTGGTTTATCCTCCTCATACCAGGCTAACCCGAACACTTTAAACCGGTTATCCGGGAAATCGATCCACTCCATACAAATCCTCCAATGGTTGCTGCTGGGGTTATGTTATTCAGGCAGGGCCTTTTTGTCAATGAGTTATGCGAATTGCAAATCCCAGCCATCGGGCTATCGGCCTATCAAGCCATCAGGCCATCAGTAGACGAAAGCTGTCAGCTCCCTTCTATCAAATTGCCATACACTTGAAGTGCGCGGATGATGTAAAATGGTGAGCGGATTTATATGGCGGAGGATATTGATATGCATACTATCGATAGATATGAACTGAAAAGCGGAGCTTCTTGCTCGATTGTGCCGACCTGGGGCTGTAATCTGATCTCTTGGAAGGTGAGTGGGCAGGAGCTTATGTATGCGCCCGAGGATTACCCGGAGGCTGCTTTCAAGATCACAGGCGGGGGGAATCCGCTGCTCTTTCCTGCGGTGGGGAGGACGTGGGACCATTCGTCCGGCGAGCCGGTGCAGGGGGTGTATAAGATATATGGGTCTGATAAGACATACACTATGCCCAGCCACGGGATTATATACCAGAGCAGGTTCGATAAGATGGATGAGAAAGTGACCGGGGAGAGCGCCGTGGTTGCTTATGAGCTTACGATCCCTGATAAGGTGCGGGAGGAGAATTACCCGTTCGATATGGGCTTCGTGCAGCGATTTACCCTGGTGGAGAATCGGGTCGAGCTTGAAACAATAATCACGAATAAGGGTGATGTTCCGGCTCCGGCGGCGTTCGGGCTGCATCCATATTTCAGGGTGTCGAATCCGCGGCGAGAGGGAATCGAGGTGCATGTGCCGGTGCGAAAGCAGTTGATGCTGACCTCCGATACGGTGCTTTTAACGGGTGAAAAGAAAGATACGGATGGAGTTATGAAGCTTGAGCCGGATGTGTATTACGATCATGCTTTCGGGGAGCCTGTGGGGCAGACGATGAGCCTGATCGACCGCAAGGCGGGACACACGATCAACGTGGATTACGATGAGCAGTTCGAGCTTTTCTTTGTATACTCGCCTGATGGATCTGATTTTGTTTGTATAGAGCCGTGGACGCGCGGGCTCGGGGCATTCGAGCACCTGCGTGAGCCGGGGTGGGAGAGCGGGGAGTTTATACCTGTTCTGAAGCCTGGCGAGGTCAAGACATATCGGGCGATGTTTAGCGTATGTGGTTCCTGAGACGAAGATAGCATGAGCCGGACCCGTATGTAGTTATCCTTGCGACAGGGGACAAGGCAAAACTTGCCCTGGCGCGAAGTCTGCTCGATTCGGCGGAAATTATATATATGGTCAGGGGTGACCTGGTGCAAGATTTGTTCGGATGGGGGCGGTTGGGTTCGGCTTATAGCTTTCCGATCGGTCCCGTGCAGGTTTGGTGCAGGCGGGAAGATGCGGAGTTCGCGCGGGAGTTGCTGGGTGATATCGCATCTTATACTACGCCTGCTCGCCCGCTCTGGCTTCGGCTGCTGGTCTGGTATGTATTGTTATATATGACGTGGACTTTATTCGCCGGTTTATTGAACACAGCCGCCAGGCGATAGTTTAATGAATCGTGGAGAACACTCTCGTGGCTGCTGCGCAGCGCCTCTCGCAGCCCTGCGGGCCGCTGCCGGTCAAGGACTGTCGTGTTCGCCACGAAGGGAACGAAAATTGCAAAAAACGCCATTTTCGAAGAAGAGGTAACTGGAGGATTATGCTTAAAGCGATTATTTTTGATATGGACGGGGTGCTCATCGATTCGGAGCCGTTCATCTGTGAGGCTGCGGTCAGAATGTTCGCGGAGCGCGGGCTGACGGTGAAGCCGGAGGATTTTATTCCGTTCGTCGGAGCGGGGGAGAACAGGTATATCGGTGGAGTGGCGGAGAAGTATGAGTTTCCACTGGATATCGAGCGGGATAAGGCTCGGACTTATCAGATCTACGGTGAGATCGTGAAGGGACGGCTCGAGCCGCTGCCGGGGGTGCATGAGTTCATATCAAGAGCTCGCGCAAAAGGTTTGAAGCTTGCGGTTGCAAGCAGCGCGGATCGAGTGAAGATCGATATCAACCTTAGAGAGATGAAAATCTCGGCGGACACGTTCGATGTGATCGTGAGCGGGGGCAATGTCGTAAAGAAGAAGCCCGATCCCGAGATATTCCTTACTGCCGCGAAGAAGCTCGGAATGAAGCCGGACGAGTGTTTGGTGGTAGAGGACGCGGTGAACGGTGTTGCCGCGGCGAAGGCTGCGGGAATGAAGTGCCTGGGACTAACGACGAGCTTTACCCCGGAGGAACTCGCCGGAGCGGATTGGATGAGCGGGACGCTGGCGGATGCTCCTATGGACCAATTAGGATTATAAGCTATCAATTTAAGATCCAGCCTGATGGAATAGTATCCCTTTGAAATTACACGAGAAAAAGCCCCGGAGTTTGATATTCAATACCGGGGCTTTGATTCTGTTAGCTGTTAAACGAGCTATTCGTTACTTTTTGTGATGTCTTACGTAGTGATGCTTTGCGGTGCGGTAGCCGCGATGGTAACCACGGGCATAGCCGCGCTTGTAAGCTACGTGCGCTCGCTCGTCAGCGTGTCGCTTCCAAGCATAGGCTGCTCCGGCGCCGAGAGCGATCGCTGCTGTTTTCTTTCCGCGAACGGCTGCGTATACCGCTCCGGCAGTGAGGCCGATTGCTGTATTGCGCCTGCCGGCGGTGCTTGCAAGGCTCGCGATTGGAGCCATTTGGGCCGCTGCGAAGACTGCGAGAAGCAGCAGAGCGGTCGTTGTCAGGTTGGGTCTGTTCATCCTGAAATCCCCTTGTTTCCTCCACGGCGAACTCACGTTCTCCGGGCTTCCTAATTTGATGACGTCGATAGGCACGAATGAGTTCCATAAATCGAATAAGTGGTAGCCCGAATAAGTGTTATAATGCGTCAGATTGCAGGTGATGCGAGCTGTATATGCTGCCTGGGCGATTGCATTTACTGACTTTCAGGTAGTGTAGTGACAACCTAGCAGAAGGCTTCGTGCTCGATCCGATTATATCAGCGGTAGCGGTAACTTTTTTACGTATGGTATAAGTGCTTTCAACGCGAGCGGATGGTCAATTATTATCGCTCATTTAATTGGAAATGGCTCATCGACCGGGAACGGATATCTCATATCGCTTTTATGGACAGGGCCGCTAGTTTTTAACTGCCAGCTGGCGAATATATGCTGGCAATTATCTATAATCCTCTCAATATAGGCCCAGCCAGATCGGTTTCGTTTACTTTTAACAGCTCGGTTTCCCAGGGGCTGCCGTTTACCCGGCGATAGAGAATGGAGCGGGTGTCGATGGCTCGTCCTGCTTCGAGGGTCGTGTCTCCTTCTTTTACCCTCACCTGCCAGGCGCCTTTGTCGCGGTGCTCCTCGATGGTGACGTTCTTCATCCTTGTAAGCAGGTTTGCGAAGTCAGATTCGGTTTCGCAGTGATCGGCGAGGAACAGGATCCCGACGAGGATATGCGTATTTGAGAGTTTTTGCGCACCGCCATTATGATGATAAGCCGTAAAGCGAAGAGCTCCTGATTCGAGACCCTGTTCCTCAGCCTGAAGCTTCAGGACGGGCTCGGAGTGGAGGCAATTTTCGGTGGAGAATATGCGCATCGCCACACCCGAATTTCCCTCGTGAACCCCAACGATCGATTCGATCGTAGCAGAGAGTTCGAATGGTTTATCGGTTGCGATGGGCTTTCCATCGAGCGTTATCTCGTCTGCTTTCGCGGGAAGAATGATATTCGTTGCAAATGTGCTGGAGGGCGGATTGATCTTTGATGGGTCAAGGTCCAGCATCACCAGCATAAAGCCCTTTTCCTGGATTGCAAGCGGATTGAGGGGCCAGTGGAAAGGTTTCGAGTGACCGCAGCCATCGATGATGCGAGCTTTACCATAAGGCGCGTCGAAATGATCGGCCTGGAGGGTGATGATTGGAAAATTAGGTTTTGATGAAGCAAGCTCGATAGCTATCGGGCGATCCTGCGGCTCGTAATACATGCTCGAGCAGCCGATGGTGAAATCGGGGGTCATGTAGCAGTAGCGATCACCGCCGGGCTTTGTGTCCCAGCGTGAACGTATGATTCGCTCGGGAATGGCGGACAGGGAGAGGATCTTTGAATCGGGATGATAACCGTCTTCTCCGCTGGTAAAGTAGAGATAAGCGCTGCCGCCGGGGAAGTCGCCGTCGATAAGGCCTTCGATCCAGAAGTTGGGCGTGAGCAAGCCGGTTCCGCCGAGGAAATCGTAGTTGCGGCTCTGTGGGCCTGCAAGGCGCTTATTCGCGGAGAAGAAGTTTACGCACATATCGGACCAGTAAAGGTCGAGTATCGCTTTGAACTTCGCTTTTCTCTCGGGTTGAGCCGCAAGGAGGTAACCGAGTCTGAGAGATTCGAGATCTACCCCGTAGTAGACGGGGCTGTCGTACTCGTGGATTCCTGCTTCGCTGGTATATTCGATCCATTTATCCAGCTGCGCGTAGCCGTCGGCAGCAGCCTTCATGTCCTTCACCGCTTCACCCATTAGAATCATATTGACCGTATTCATCAGGTAGATATTGGTATACCAGATCGGTGGATGGTGGAGCCGCAGCGCGCTGAAAGCGGCGGTGATATGTGGCTTTAGTTTCTCTTTGAATGAGGTGGAGAGGAGATCGGAGTAGCTCAGGAGGATCGGACCCATTGATTGGGTTGCGAATTCGATAGAATTGGGATCGCGGCGGATGTCGGTATCTCCCTCGCGCCAGGGGATATAACCATAGGTGGGGGAGCTCGGGTCCATATCTTGCAGGGAGTATGCGTGATCCAGAAGTTTCTCGGCGAGTTTGGGGTCGGCTCCGGCTGCGAGGACCGCGAAAGCTGTGTTTGTCATGTCACGGACATCTGCGACGGCGCCGGGGGCAAGGAGTTCTTCCGCGCGCTTGGCAGCGGTAATTTTAAGCTGGTCCAGCATCTTCGCGCGGCGAGCTTCACGTTTCGCGGGTGAGAGTGGCTTAATTGCCGGCGTGGTTTGCGCGGTGTCCTGAAATTCTGCGGTAAGCAGGCTGAGTCCTATTACTGCTGCTGCGATAAGCATAGGAAAATTCCTCCGGATTCGCTTTTTGTCCCTGAGCCGAATACAGTATATGCCTGATTGCGGGAATGATCAAGCAATCAGGTTGCTTTAGGAGATGGGAGCGCGTAAAATGTCGGCGGTAGAGCTTAATAACAATAGAGGTTCATAACCGGGCATACCATTATGCTGCAGGTCGAGGGTAATATTATGAGCAATCTCGTTATTACATTGTGTTTTGTTGCGTTGTTGGCCTGCGCTGTAAGCGTGAGTGGCGCGCAGTATACGATTTCGGATAATCGACCTTTGAGGCTGGGGGCGGTTACGCCTGTAAAGACGCATGTTCCACGATACGGGCTGGCGGAGTTCGATATAGAGCTTGAGGGGAAGTTCGAGAACGCGTTCGACCCCGATCAGGTGTCGGTGGATGGCGAGTTCAAGGCGCCGGATGGAAAGACAATCAGCGTGCCGGGATTCTATTACGAGGATTTCACCCGGGAGCTTCGAGATGGGAATGAGGTTCTTTCACCGAAGGGGACGCCGGGGTGGAGGATTCGGTTTGCACCGGCGGAGGTTGGGAACTATACGCTCGTGGTGATGGCGAAGGACAGTTCGGGGCGGCAGGTAAGATCGAGACCGGTGAAATTCGATTGCACTCATTCTGATACCCCCGGTTTTATTCGCAGAAGCTTTGTGGATAGCCGTTACTTCGCGTTCGATGATGGTCAAGGGTATTTGCCGGTCGGAGCGAATGTGTGTTGGGGGAATGGTAAGGGCACATTCAGCTATGATGAATGGCTTCCGCGCTATGGCGAGGCGGGATGCAGCTACTTCAGGGTATGGCTTGGACCAGGGTGGGTGAACTTCGCGATGGAGCACAAGGGCGAGCCTGATCTTTATGGGGTGGGAAAGATCGACCTTGCAAATGCGTGGCGGTTGGATTATGTTCTCGATCTCGCGGCGAAGCAGGGGCTATATGTGATGCTTTGCTTTGACAGCTACAACGAGCTCAGGAAGAAAGTCGAGGAGGCATACGCGTATTGGGAGGATACTCCGCAGAACGCTGCGAACGGAGGTCCGCTCAAAGAACCGGGTGAGTTCTGGACAAACCCCAAAATGCTGCGGCTCTATCGGAACAAGCTGCGCTATCTGGTGGCAAGGTATGGGTGGAACCCCCACGTTATGAGCTGGGAGTTCTGGAACGAGGTGGATATTATCTCGCCGAGCGCTTATAAGCCGGACGAAGTAGTGCGGTGGCATGCGGAGATGAGCAATTATCTGCGGAGCATCGATCCGTGGAAGCATCTGCAGACTACCAGCTTTGCGAGCTCGGCGGGAAAGCCGGAGGTCGATAAGCTGTCGCAGATCGATTATACTCAGACTCACGCATACGGGCTGCCTGATGGCGCTCCGGAGCTTACGAACTGGCAGAAGCTCAAGGAGAGCTATGGCAAGCCGCATTACGTTGGTGAGTTCGGTGCGGATGCGGGTGGACCGGATCGAAAAGTGGACCCTGATGGGATACTGCTGCACGATGGGATATGGAGCGCGGTCTGCTCTGGTGCGGCGGGAACGGCGATGCTGTGGTGGTGGGATAATCACATCCAGCCAGGTAATCTCTATTACCACTTCGCAGCCTTGAGCGCGTTTGTGAAGGGTGTAGATTTCCCGAAGGAAGCCTTCAAACGTATAGATGACGCATCGTTTGCGTTCGTGAACCCGGCGGCTGATTTGCCGTATCGTGATCTGATGCTGAGCGGGCCGGCTTCGTGGCAGCCGTCGACTGCGAATCACCCTACTGCGGTTGATATCAGCGAAGGCGGGGTGATGACGGTGCATGGCGAGATCGCGGGGATTTTACACGGAATGGTGAATCATCGCGATCTGCATAATCCGCTCACATTCGAGATGAACCTGCCGCATCCGACTAAGGTGAGAATCAACGTGACCGCGGTGTCGGGTTATGGTGGCGCGCACCTGGTGGCGGAACTGGACGGGAAGCGCGTGCTGGATAAGGACATGCCGGATACGAATCCGCAGGGTAAGCACGCGACGCTTGATGAGTATAACAATGAATATGCGGTTGATGTTCCCGCGGGGGAACACACGGTCAAGGTGGAGAACATCGGCGCCGATTGGATGCTGGTTAATTATATCCTGGAACGTGCGGAACGTAAGAGCAGGCCGGATTTGAGGCTTTATGGCCTGCGTGGAAAGAACGTGTCGCTTATCTGGGTTCAAAATTCGCTGCACAATTATAAGCGTATTTATGTGCTCGGGCACGGGGCTGAAACCGTGCCGCCGGCGATATTGTCGATCCTATCATGGCCGGAGGGGAAGTATCATGTGCGGTTTTGGGACACCTACGCTGGTAAGGAGACCGAAAGCCTGGACGTGACGGTCGGTAAAGATGGTCTAAAACTGGAATTACCGGAGGTGGCGAAGGATCTGGCTCTGAAAGTGGAGCGGAGGTAGGGAAATTAAAAGGTTGGATGGTCGGGATTTGCAATCCCGGACCAGGTATGAGCGGGTTTGTAACCCGCACCTCTTTTCATCTGCAGTAGTATAGGTTTACCGGTGTTTAGGGATTTGAGGGTTGGACCACTGAGTTAACGGATGATCCACTCAGCTTCCAACCCAACCCGGAAATCCCTAAACCTACGCTGCTACACACTGGTTCCCGCCTTTGCGGAAATGACACAGTACTTACTGCCTGTGATGATAAAGACTACCTAAAAGATCACTGATAGCTGTCAGCTAAAAATCATCCTTCAAACGCCGCATCTTCCGGATATTCTTCAGCTACCTTTGCAAGTGCTTCGCCGGTCAGGCGCATGGTGGTCCAGCCGTCGAGGGATTCGGCGCCGTGAGCTTCGTAGAAGTCGATGGCTGGTTTGTTCCATTTGAGCACAGTCCATTCCATTCGGCCGCAGTTGCGGTCGGATGCGATTTTAGCTACGGTTGTGAAAAGGGTCTTTCCGATTCCCTTGCCCCGAAGGTGGGGGCGCACGAATATATCTTCCAGGTAGATTCCCGCGCGGCCGAGGAAGCTCGAGAAGCTGTGGAAGAAGATCGCGTAGGCTGCGGGTTCACCATTGTAGTGCGCGATAAGAGCTTCAGCGACCGGGCATTCTCCGAATAGAGCTTTTCGGTAGAGCTCATCGTCGGCTATCAGGATGTCGAGGAGATGCTCATAATCCGCAAGCTCACGGACGAGCGCGAGCAGGTCGGGGATATCTGACTCGGTGACGGGACGGATGACCAAATTGGATATAGCTTCCACTAATTCGCTCCTGCGGGTGTTAGAATCCAGGCGATTACCGACCTGGCGGGAATTATAAACGTTGTCATGCTCTCGTCAGGCTTTATTACGAAGAGCGTCTCTTTCATTGTAACACCATCAGGGGTATCAGTGGTATTGGTCGAGCTTAAAGAATCGCTTTTTATTAAGTAGGGAGTAATGAATAGTGAGTATTGGTTTTGGGTGAACCTGATAGTCCGGGGCAGGAATACCCCTGACTATCGGGGCCATTACTCATCAATCACTACTCATTACTAAATCCCTTTTCGTATTTTCGCGATTAAGTTCCCTTCGCGCATCCTACTTCGGGAATCCCAGGTCTTTGCCCTCATGGGTTGCCAAGCCGATTTGTTCCATTCCGCCGCGGCGGCCGTTATACCAGAGCATCCAGCGCTTGCCGTCGTAGATAGCGTAGGGTTTGTAGGTCGCGTCCGCGTCCCATGCATTGGGGGTGGGGGCGATGATCGGATTGGCGGGAAGGCGCTCCCAATTGGAGATGCCGTCGCGCGAGCGGGCGATGCCGATCTGTGCGGTGTGGACATCTCTGAATCCGATGTAGAACATCGTGAACCAGCCGTCTTCCTCGATCACCTGGCATGCTGTTACTTTGCAGGCTTCCCACGGCAATTTCTTATCGGGCTCGAAAACCGGATTATTGGGATATTTAGTCCAGCTTTTACCGTCGGGGCTGGTTGCATAACCGATTGCGTCGGGCTCGTATTGCTCGCCCGCGGAATACCACATTTTGTAGAGCTTTGCCTTTTCGTCCCAGAGCACATGCGGGCACATCGCGGCGCCCTTTTCCCATTCCTGGTCGGGTGAAATTACAGGTTTATCGCCTATACGGGTCCAGTTCTTACCATCTTTACTTATCGCGTAACCTATCCAGGACTGACCCTTCGCCTGGCCGGTATACCACATGTGGTAACCATCGGGGCGATGAATGACCATTGGGCGATTAATGTCGTCTTCCCAGCCGGAATCATGGTTCGGACCAAGAACGATCTCGGGCGCGCTCCAGTGAATTCCATCTTTGCTCTCGGTGAGAGCTACGCTTGCTTTGGGCCTCCACGAGAACCACATTTTATAAGTCCCATGCTCTCTAAGCATGGTTATATCGAAGCAGGTGCCAAGCTCTCCGCCAAGGACAGGATTACCTTCATATTTAATCCATCCCGCGTTCGTACCGGTATGATTCGTTACCATTCCATCTCCCTTTGCTGCGGCAATAGACATAATTATGGCGATTAGAAGAACCGTAAATACGCAGGTTATGAGGTTTTTCATCCGATGCATCCTGACCGCTGAGATTGCAGTATCATATTAAAGCCCGTGACACTCGATCACGGACTTACGAGTTTATAGATTTAAATAAGGTTATTTAGAATAATCCCACCTGGGATTAGCATCGGCAGGCTGCGGCCATTTATCGAGGTAGTCGGCCCGAACCCATTTGCAGTGGCTGTCGCAGCAGACGCTGTTAGCTCCGCCGCGGTGTCGCTCTCTTGCAAGTCCGATCCTGCCGATGTGCCAGCCGCCGTAAAGGTCTACCCAGCGCGAGTCGGTGATGTAAATCACTTTACTGGCCTCTCTAACCAAGGCTTCGGTCGGCATCTCGGAAGCCCAACCATGAGTCACAGGATCCATACCGCCGAGCGCGATGTTCATGCCGTAGTGACCGGTGTATCCATCGTTCCATCTCCAACCGCAATCGGGGGCGTTGGGGTCGTCCTGCTTTCCTCCCTGGTTTGTGTTACCCCAGTCTAAAAAGTCCTTAGACCGGTTTGGAGCAATCGGGCAGTAGAAGACTCTATCGTTCCTTATATAGCCGCCATTTGTCAGTTCCTTGTGGTATGACCATCCCGGCCATACTTTACCCGTATAACCCCAACCGGCGGCGGGCATGAAGCGGCTATTCCATACCTCGGTATATGCGCGAAAAGCCATTCCGATCTGCCTGAGGTTGGACATGCACGTGGTGCCTTGCGCATTGCGCTTGGCTGCGTTGAAAATTGGGAACAGGATTGCCGCGAGGATGGCGATGATAGCGATCACTACCAGAAGTTCGATCAGAGTGAAGCCTTTACGATTCGTAAATCTGGACATGGGTGAAACCTTCCCTTTTGAAATGGTTGTGAGTGTCCCGACCCACTTGACCTTATTCCCCCAATACATAACTTCCATACGAAAGATAGCATGTAGGCAGGATGTTGTCAATATAACATATTGTATAGACCATGAAGTGTTTCCCTGTTTTTATGTAGAATACTCCTCTGAGTAAAGGAGGATAGAACATGAATAATCGTGAGCTTATGGGTAAGCCGGTATCTGGTTTGGATACACCGGCTCTACTTCTGGATAGAGATGCTTTGCAGGCGAATATCGATCTTATGGCCGCGTTTTTCCAGGGGAAGCCGTCGGGTCTGCGCCCGCATTTCAAGAGCCATAAGTGCACCAGGATCGCGAAACTGCAGATGCAGGCGGGAGCGGTCGGAATAACGTGCGCTAAATTAGGCGAGGCAGAGGTGCTTGTGGATGCGGGGATCGATAAGGTATTGATCGCGAATCAGATCGTGGGAGAGCACAAGCTGCCGAGATTGATGGAGATCGCGCGGCGGGCGAATGTGATTGTGGCTGTCGATTCGCCAGGCAATATCAAAGATATTTCCGATGCGGCTGACGAGGCGGGAGTGAGCGTTGGGGTGCTTGTGGAAGTCGATATCGGGATGAATCGATGTGGGGTTGCTATAGGGCAGCCTGCGCTGGAGCTTGCGAAGCTGGTGGATTCGCTGCCGGGTCTGCGGTTCGAGGGGCTGCAGGGGTATGAAGGTCACCTTGTTCTGCTGCGCGATGAGGCTGAACGTGCTGATAAAACACGCGCGGCGCTGGCTGATCTCGTGGCGACTCGAACGTTGATTGAGAATTCGGGGCTTAAGGTGAACATCGTGAGCGGTGGCGGGACCGGGACTTATACCGTGACTGGTGATTTCCCGGGAGTCGATGAAGTCCAGGCAGGATCTTATGCGACGATGGACTGGTGGTACGGCGAGATCAGACCGGAGTTCAAGCAGGCGATTTCCATACTTACGAAGATAGTCAGCCGCCCGAAACCGGGAATGGCGATTGTTGATGTGGGAACCAAGGGCATTGGCGCTGAGTTCGGTTCGCCTACGGTAAAAAACATTCCGGGAGCCAGTGTCGGCCGCTTCGGCTCGGAGGAGCACACGGTAATGTCGGCGCCGGATGATGCGCTTGGGGTAGGCGATAATATGGAGCTGATCCCTTCGCACGGATGCACTACGTGTAATCTCTACAGGGAATTTGTAGTGCACAGGGATGGGATTGTTGTAGATATATGGCCGATCGAAGGATCAGGGAAGCTGCAGTGATAATGTTACGTAAGTCAGCACAATAAAATGGAGAGGTGTATGAGGTTGGTAGTAATTAGTCTGCTGGTGGTTTTAGGCGTTTTAGCTGCTGTGCCGGTGCTTGCGGAGGATTATCCCCGGCCTGATCTCCAACGTGATGCCTGGAAGAGCCTGGATGGGAAATGGAGCTTTGCGTTCGATGATAAAGACGATGGACTCGGGGAGCGGTGGTTCGATGGTCACAGGTATGATCGTGAGATAAATGTGCCGTATCCTTATCAGGCGAAGCTCTCGGGGATAGGCGATACGACACATCACAAGGTCGTTTGGTATTCGAGAAAGTTTACGGCGCCAGCTGATTTTGACGGAAAACGGGTGCGGCTGCATATCGGAGCGGCGGATTATGCTGTGACTGTGTGGGTGAATGGGCAGGAAGCCGGTAAGGACGAGGGCGGGTATGTGCCTTATTGCATCGATATAACTCCGTTCCTGCGAGATGGGGGAAACGAGCTGACGATTCGAGTGTTTGATGATGCCTACGATCCTGCTCAGCCCAGGGGCAAACAGCACCCGAGCGGTGGGCTGCTGAGATGGCACTACACGCATATTACGGGGTTATGGCAGCCGGTGTGGTTGGAAGCTGTATCGAGCGTTCATATCGATGGGTTCAAAATATATCCAAGGATCGAGCCGAGGGGAACTGATCTTTCGGTGCGAGTGAACGGCGATGGTGTGGTTAAGGCGACGGCGCTGCGAGATGGTAAGAGAGTGGCTTCGGCGGAGGCCACGGTGAGCGCTGGGGCTGCGGAAATCAAGCTCTCGATGCCCGGTGCGGAGCTCTGGAGCCCGGAAAACCCCGCGCTCTACGATCTCGAACTGGAGCTTTATTCGGATGGGCAGGTTGTGGATAAGGTGCGGTCGTATTTCGGCGTGCGCACGATCTCGATTGACGGGAGCAATATTCTATTGAACGGCAAGCCGGTCTGGCTGAATATGGCGCTCGTGCAGGGGTATTGGCCAACCGGGCTGTATGTGCCGCCATCGCCAGAAGATTACAGGAAAGATGTCGAATGGTGCAAGGAACTCGGGCTCAATGGCATACGGATGCATCAGAAAGTCGAGGACCCGAGGTTCCTTTACTGGTGCGACAAGCTGGGGCTGCTTGTGTGGGGAGAGATGGCGAATGCGGGAGAAGGACATTTCTCGGAGCGCGCGGTTAAGATCGCCGATACAGTTTGGGAGAGGACGATTGAGCGCGATTTCAATCATCCCTGTATCATAACCTGGACCTACGATAACGAGAACTGGATGCATCAGAAATACGATGCCGAAGAGGCTATGGTCTATGCGAAAGCGCATAAGCTCCTGAAAAAACTTGACCCGACGCGGCCTGTGATCGATAACAGCGGGTATCTGCACGTCAGCACGGATATCTATGATTTCCATGGCGGTTCCGTCAAGGATGTGGTTGCCTGGGTTAAAGGTGCGCCGAGAACCGATAAACTTGGTCCGGTGATGATTGGAGCGCCGCTTGCTTACGAAGGCCAGCCGATTGTGAAGAGCGAGTGGGGCTGTGCTGACTTCGATATGGCGACTGAGTCATATTACAATAATTATGAGAAGCAGGTAAGAGAGATGGCGTCATCGGGTGTGTTCTGTGGCCAGTGCTACGTGCAGCTCAATGATATCGAGAACGAGTGCAATGGTTATATGAAATACGACCGGACATGGAAAGTTGAACCGAAGCGGATTGCGAAGATACACGCGGAGGCGACAGCGCTATTCGAGGAGAGCATGAAAAACAGCAGGGTCCCTTGAAATGATCTTAAATGCTCGGAATCGAGAGTTTGGCGCTCGTCGGTCTTTCGTTTGCGTTTGCTTTGGGTAATCTAATGTTGGAACGCGCGAGCATGTGCGGAGGTAACTATAATGGATATACTCGATTCCGAGGCGCGCGCATTCCTGCAGGAGTTCCAGGATCAACCGGAGGATGTCCGGAAGATCTTCATATATGTGATATGTCAAACGATGGTTCAGACAGGCATGCTCGAGTTTTTAGGTGCGTTCACTGACCCGGGGTTGGGAGTGACGCTGATCTATAAGAATCCTGAGACGGAAGAAGTATTCGAGATAGTTAAACCGGAGATGACGAAAGACGAAGAGCAAGCCGTGCGTACGCATATTGGGGAGCTGCTTCAGGAGAGCGCACAAGCTGTTTAATATAAGGGCCCGGGGAGATGACCTCCGGGCTTTATTATGTACCACGATATCTAAAGGAGCATTATACCACGGCGTTTAAGGAGACAGTGTTCATATACTGAGTTTCAGGTAGTGTAGTAACAATCTGGCAGAAAGTTTCTTAAATAATCTGATCTGATAGTAAGTCTTTCTGACCTTTACATATTTACTATACAATCAGCCGTAACCGGTGTATTGGGAATTCATTCCCAATACATCAAACACCAGAGTAAGTTCCTGAAACACCATGGCTGCTAGTTTAAGCTAAATGGCAATCCTCAATAATTTACCGGAGTAATAGTTTGTCCAGGATTAGCAAGCAAATTTATACCGCACCAAAGGATTTGAAGCTCCTGTGGGTGGCGGCTTTTTCTTTGTATGTCGGGTTTGGTATCTACAGCGCATGCGCTCCTAATTTTGCCACGGAAATTCTTCATATAAAGCCGATGCAGATCGGCTTTCTCGAAGCAGTCAGAGAACTGCCGGGATTTCTTTGCGTAGGGATCGCGGCGCTCACGATGAGCATTGCCGAACCGATTGTGGGCGCTGTTGCTGTGCTGCTGACCGCGGGTGGGATCGGAGCCTATGCAATTATAAATGGTGTCCCGAGCCTGCTCGTATATTCGTTTATCTGGAGCACGGGGTTGCACACCTGGATGCCGCTCTCGTCCTCGCTCACCCTGAACCTCGCTAAAGATGACGATAAGGGCGCGCGCCTGGGCCAGACCGCTGGTGTGGGGAGCCTGGGGAGCCTGCTGGGGATGGCGATCGTCATGAACTGGGCGCACGCGCTTTCTTACCAGGTATGGTTCGTTATGGCGGCATGCCTTATCGTTATGGCGGTGTTTATCCTGTTTACACTGCGGCGGGATATCGGGCATGGCAATAAACCGAGGATGGTCTGGAAGCCAAAATACAGGAGATATTATATCCTAAGCCTGCTCGAGGGCGGACGTAAACAGGTCTTCTTCACATTTGCTCCATATACCCTTACGAAGATATATCATGAGCCGCTGAAGACGATGGCGATGCTGATGGTGATTAACGGCATCGTGAATATGATCGGCGCTCCATACATTGGCAGGCTAATCGACCGGATACGCGAGAAGAAGATATTGATGGTCAGCTACACCAGCCTGATCGGAGTTTTCCTCTGCTATGGTTTGATCCATCACGCATCGATTCTCTGTGTGCTTTACTGTCTCGATAACCTCATTTATCTCTCTACTAACTGCCTGACCACATACGTGCAGAGGATTGCTTCATCAGAGGACTTGATGCCGACGCTTTCGATGGGGGTAACTATGAATCATGTCGCCGCGGTATCGGTCCCGCTGATCGGCGGGTTCCTGTGGTCGAGGTTCAGCTACCCGATCATGTTTTACGCGGGGGGCATAGTGGTTGTTATCTCGCTGATATTCGTGACGACGATGAATGTCGGCAAACCGGTAAGAGCCGAAGCATGAGTAATCCCAGGGTAATTATTGTGGGAGGTGGAGCCGCGGGGATAGTCGCAGCCGGCAGGGCGGCGGAGTGCGGGGTCGATGCGGTTCTGCTGGAGAAGGGACCAAGGCTCGCGCGAAAGCTGCGGATCAGTGGCAAGGGTAGGGGAAATATCACCAACACCGCGGAGCTTAATGAGTTCATCGAAGCATTCGCCCCTAATGGTAAATTCCTCTACGGCGCTTTTTCTCGTTTCTTCCGTGATGATCTGCTCGAGCTGCTGCATGGAATGGGAGTGGCGACGAAGGTGGAGCGCGGGGGACGGGTGTTTCCGGCTTCGGATAAGGCTTCCGATGTGGCTGATGCGCTGGAGCGGTGGATGACTGCTCGCGGAGCGCGTGTAAAGATGAGTGCTGGCGCTCGCAAGATCATCGCGAAGGACCGGCGGGTTGTTGGGCTGGATATCTACGGCGGGCGGATGGATGCGGACGCGGTAATTATTGCGACGGGCGGCGCATCTTATCCCAAGACAGGTTCGACGGGCGATGGATATGTGATGGCTCGCGAGGTCGGGCACACGATCATCCGACCGGAACCAGCTCTTTCGGCGATGGTCACCGAAGAAAAGTGGGTAAGAGACTTGCAAGGACTATCGCTCAGGAATGTCGAGGCGGCGCTGCTCGTGCTGTCGCCGGGGCAGGAGCGCCCGAAGCGGATCGCTTCGGAGTTCGGCGAGATGCTCTTCACGCATTTCGGGGTCTCGGGACCGATCATACTAACGCTCAGCCGTGAGGCACGGAAGCACCTCGGCGGCGAGAAAGTGATCATATCCATAGATCTCAAACCGGCGTTATCCGAAGAGCAGCTTCATTCGAGGCTTATACGGGATTTTAAGCAGACCAGACACTTTGGGAACTATCTGCGCGATCTGCTGCCGAGGCTCCTGGGAGATGTGTTCGTGAACCTGACCGGTATTCGCTCCGATAAGCCGGTAAACAATATTACGGCGGAGGAGCGGGCGCGCATCGTCGGGCTGCTGAAGGACTTGCGTGTCACCGTGGCAAGGTTAGGGCCGCTCGATGAGGCGATAGTGACGGCAGGTGGGGTATCGGTGAGAGAAGTCGACCCGAGGACGATGATGTCTAAGCTGGTCGAGGGCCTGTTTTTCGCGGGCGAAGTCATCGATATCGATGCCGTTACCGGTGGTTACAATTTACAGGCCGCGTTCTCCACGGGCTATGTCGCTGGAGAAGCGGCAGCTCGTTATGCATTGGAGAAAACAGATGGTCAAGCTGAGTAGAGTCGTCTTAACTGTTGTTGTGTTGATTGTCGTATTCTGCGCGCTCGCATCTGCCGAGGAAGGCGATGTGATGATCGCGGATTTCAAGTGGCTGCGGATACGATGCCCTGCTGCGGGTTATTCCATAGCCCAGCGTGCCGATGCGATCCAGGCGCGAGCGAATAATCTGCTGTCGCTGAGTGGATTGAATCTCTCTACCGTTATTGTGCGGATGGAAGGTACGGACGCGGTAATATACGCGGACGGAAAGCTCCTTGCGACGGTAGGCTGGTGCGACGCACGGGCTAACGATACCACTCCCGAAGCGCTGGCGCAGGTCTGGGCGCAGAAGTTTAAGGAGATTTATCCGAATGTAGTGCCCAGGCCTCCGGCGGGAACGGAAAGCGCTCAATGATGGTTATGGCGTCCTGGAGTCGGGAATGGTCTGCTTTTTGAATCGCGTATGCCGCGGATAGGGGCGGATGGTACGCATGGATGCGTGTGTGAGTCCGTCGGTGTATCGAGCTTTAGCGATTCATCGGTGTTTCGGTGGTCATAAGCCGCTGGGATTTGCAATCCCGGACCATCGTACTTCGGTGTTTCGGATTTAAGGGTTGGAGAATAGAGTTATCATATAACCCACTGGGCCTCTAACCCAACCCGGAAATCCCGAAACCAACATCAATGCAGATGAAAAGAGGTGCGGGTTACAAACCCGCTAATATCTGGTCCGGGATTTGCAATCCCGGACCATCGTACTTGCTGCCTTTGATAATAATTACTACCTATAATAGCCCTGATAGCTGACAGCTAAAAACCTAATCCAACTTCGGACCGAAGGCTGCTTCTATGGCGGCTTCCCAGCTTCCGAAATGGGCTACCGCACGCTCGTAGAGCTTGGGGTATTTGTTATGAGCCGTAGAGCCAGGCATCGGTTGAACGCTCTTTCCCAGCACTCGCAGCCTGCGCACAACGGTTCTCATTCCTCTTGCATCTCTTGGAGCTGTCGATGAGCTACGGTTTTGGGTGAGGATGGAATCGTAATCGAGGCCCTGAGCCGTCAGCGCTGCGCGCCAGCTTCCATAATACCTTGGACTGACCGCTGCTGAAAAGAGGGCGGGGTGGTTGTTACGAACCGTAGCTGCGGCGAGGCATTCACCTGAATCGATGAGCTCTTTGATGCCCGTGGAGATGGTTTCCAGAGACCATTTCGTGACTTTCCCAGAGCGCGCATCCTGCGATCTTCTGCGGATATCCGAATAATCGATCCCAGCAGCTGTTACGGCAGCTCCCCAACTTCCGAAATATCTTACTGCCGCACTGACCAATTTCTGGTGATTTTCGGTTACTTCACTATGGCGAAGGTCCTGCCCGTCCTGGGCCAGGCGTTGAATATCCCGGGTCACCACATCCCGGGACCAGCGTTGCGTCACCATTCTGCACTCCTGACAAAATACTACGGGACCGGCAACGGTTTGTTGTTAGACTTCCTGTCCCAAGCCGCCGCTGTATTAGACGGCATATTTGACCGTTCGTGACCGGTCCAAAATAGATCGGTAACCTTATGAAAATTGCGCATTATATGTCAGTTAGCCGACCCAACAATTAATTAGTTATTGCAGTGCGGAAATCCTCCATCCTCTAAAACGAATTAAGAGCATATATTTACAACCGGGCCGTTAGGGGAAAATCTTACCAACCGGAGGGGGAACTTTGCGGCATTGTGTAGAATAATATAAACTGTCTATGGTTTACTACCGAATGAGCAATATTATCGATTGCCGAAGGGAGTGTAACAATGGGAACCGCTTTTCTAGGGTTATTGGGGATAGTGGTTGTGATCGTGATTATGGTGATCGCGAAATATAACCGGCTTGTCAGCCTGCGGAACCGGATAGACAATGCGTGGTCGCAGGTCGATGTGCAGCTTCGCAGGCGCTATGATTTGATACCGAACCTTGTCGAAACAGTAAAGACTTATGCGTCGCATGAGAAAGATGTATTCGAAAACGTGTCAAAGGCTCGCAGCGCGATGATGAATGCTCAGGGTGTAGAAGCGCAAGGTGAGGCGCAGAATCAGATCACTGGCGCGCTCAAGAGCCTGTTCGCGGTAGCGGAGGCGTATCCCGAGCTTAAAGCCAATCAGAACTTCATGATGCTGCAGGAAGAGCTCGCGGGCACGGAGAGCAAAATCGCCTACGCACGGCAGTTCTATAATGACCAGGTTATGATGTATAACACGCTGATACAGAGTTTTCCGGGCAATGTGATCGCCGGCAGCTTCGGTTTTACTCCGCACGAATATTTCCCGATGGAAGATGCGGCTCGCGAACCTGTTAAGGTGGACTTTTCATAACCGATGTACGAGCAGATATCAGGTAATATATGGCGATCTCGCCTGCTTATATTTGTGTTTATCCTGTTCTTTGCGGGGATTGGTTATATCTTCGCCGCGGCCGAGCATAATCCGTTTATCATACCGATTGCTGTCGGCTTCGCGTTGATCAGCACTATTACAAGTTATTATTACAGCGATCAGATAGTGCTGGCTTCGATGCGCGCGCGGCCTGCGGATAAGACGGAGTTCCCGCATTTTGTGAACGCGGTGGAGGGGCTCGCGCTGGCGGCTGGGCTGCCGGCTCCCAAGCCTTATGTGATGGATGATCCAGCGCCTAACGCGTTCGCCACCGGCAGAGATCCCGATCACGCGGTTATATGCGCGACTACCGGGCTCTTGCAGATGATGAACCGTACGGAGCTCGAGGGCGTAATCGCGCACGAGATGTCGCACATCAAGAACTACGATGTCAGGTTCATGACGCTCGTTGCGGTGCTTGTGGGCGGGATTGCGCTGATGGCGGATTGGTTCTGGTGGAGTGGGCGGTTCGGCGGATTCGGACGGCGCGATGATGACGAGGATAATCAGGCGCAGATAATCTTCTTTGTTATCGGGATTGTGCTGGCTATTCTTGCCCCGATCGCGGCAGCGCTGGTGCAGGCTGCGATATCGCGGCGGCGGGAGTATCTGGCAGATGCGAGCGGGGCGATGCTGACGAGATATCCCGAGGGGCTCGCAAGCGCGCTCGAGAAGATTGAGAAAGATGAAGAACCTCTCGCAAATGCCAACAAGGCGACTGCGCATTTGTTCATATCGAACCCGCTGCGAGAGCACGGTGGAACTCTTAACAGCCTCTTCGACACTCACCCTCCGCTAGAAGACCGCATCGAGAAGCTGCGGGAGATGTGATTCTCCATGCTTGATTATGAATAGTCATGGGTGGTAGTCTGTACCGATGCTTCTCTGATCGTGCTTGATTCGGAGATCGCCACCTATCAGCAAAAGACTATCACTGCTGATCAGACTACCACTGTGCATGTATTAAAAATCAAAAATTCAAAGTTAAGAATTTGCTTCTAAAAGACCAGCCAACCCAGGCTTCCTACTGCTGACAGGATTTGCCAGATGTTGGTCCTTTCACCCCGCTCAGGTACTATGATCGTGTCACCGGGCATGATTGTCATATTTTCCGCCTGCAGTTTTTCCACTTTGGCTAGGTTGACCGCGATGCTCTTATGCTCCGAGTTACGCAGGACTTTTACATCCTTTATGTTGGCGTGTCCGGTGTATCCGCCGGCCATTGAGAGAGCATCGGTGATCGGCATCGGCGCTTTGAGCGGATAGGTCGCAGGCCGGTTTACCGAGCCGTATATATTGCAGATGCCGGAGATGGTCTGTATGTAGATTGTGTCTCCGGGGTTGAGCAGTTTATCTTCAGCCGGGTCCTGCGCGAGCGCTTTCGTCAGATCGAACTTAAGCGGCTCGCCACCTTTCGGTGTAATTGTGGCATTTTGCGGATCGGCGGCTTCGGTGATCCCTCCTGCTTCGGCAATAGCCTCATGAACGTGCATCTTCGCGCGTAGATCGAGCACCCCTGTCCTCTTCACCTCACCGAGCACGAAAACTGAGCCCTTACTGGTAACTTTCTCGGGAATCATAACGACATCACCGGCGGCCAGGATGGGATTTGCGGCGGTGCTTTTACCATCGATGAAGTCTTGGACGTTTATTATATCAGGTGATTTACCGCCGGGGTGAATCAGGTTCACGGTGGTAAGGTCGGCGTTCGCCTCGGGACCTCCGGCTAGGCCGATAAGTTCAAGGAGTGTAGTGTGCGATGATACCGCGAATGCGCCTCCCTTCTTTACCTGACCTGAGATCACCACTACCGGCATCATCTTCTGCAGTATCTCCACGGTGACCATCGGCTCCTTGATATACTTCTTTAAGGCGATTTTTAGATCGGCAGCCGCCTGGGCGGGGGTCTTGTTAGCTATCTTAAATGTGCCGAGGACGGGCAGGTTGATGGCGCCGTCGTTATCGACGGTTGCCTGGGCGCCAAGGTCATCGGGGCCGAGAACTGTTACTTTTATCCTGTCACCCGGGCCGATAGTGTTATCCTCCGCGAGAGCGCATGTCGCGCGGCAGATGCATAGAACTGTGATTAAGAGAAAGGGAAGAACCTTCGCGGCCATGGGGTCTTACCTCCTGAAGTGAAAAGCCGCGCACTTTGCGGCTGCCCAATTGCTTTCGAGGAATTACCCAGGCTAGGGATCGTGCCAAACACTTATATGCCACCTGTGGTATTCACTAAAACATCGTTAAGTTAATAGAAGGTCTGTTCCGTATTGACAGCAGACATTATATATGATAGAAAGACAGTGGCGAGCATTCTTGCTTACTTTAACGAGGCCATGGTATCCGCATGGTATAGAGGGGGAGAGATTATTGAAACGTAAGAGGGGCTTTACACTTATCGAGTTGCTTGTGGTTATTGCGATTATCGCAATACTGGCAGCTATTCTATTTCCGGTTTTCATCAGCGCTAAAAACAAAGGTAAAATAGCGACTGACCTGGCATCTCTTCGCCAGGTAGGTATGGGATTCAGCATGTATGCCGACGACAATCAAGGGAACTTTCCCTGGGTGTCCAAAGCCACTACCATGCAAATGTTTCCAAAATATCCGTGGAGTGGGTATTCGATAACAACCATTTCGGGAGAACTTATAGTGCGCTTATCATCTTATGTCAGGGATAAGCGCGCTTTCTACTGCACTGCTGCAGATGCGTACAGTAAGAATTATACCTTTGCCGTGCAGAGTAAAGGGATGGCCGGCGGGTACCCACCCTTTATGTTTATAGGTTTTTATAATTATTGCAGCAGTGAATGGGCAGGGCCGACACCCGTTAAGCTGAACGGCAATCCCAGGCGGGTTCTTATATCGTGCATTGGAAGCAGCGGCGGAGACCTTGGTCGTACGGGGCACGGAAAAGCTCAATGTGTCTACCTGTTTGCTGATAGCCATGCGAAATTTATCCAGCATTTTGATTATCCTTACAGCTACAGCGAGTGTGTAGGGATGAATAATATGAGCAAACTTCTGCTGCCTAAGTTTGTTCAATAACTGGCTGTGCGGAACCTTTAATATAAGAAAGCCCTCTCAGATCCACATCCGAGAGGGCTTGATTGTTATACGAATCCTGTATCGATCATTACCAGGTGAGAACATCCTCCTTATCTCGAGGTAACACCAGGCGCAGGCGATCCACGACTGCGCTCGAAGATGCCGATGCGTTGTTTAAATTCCTGCCTCCGACAGTCGCGCATATCGCGTCCGCAACGGAACTCGATTCATCACCCGCGATGTTTATAACACCGCCAGCCACCGTGCCGAAGCCGTCGGCTACCTTGTTGGGATAATCATGAAAACCGGTCGCATCCCATACGGTCTGACCGCTGCCTCCGATCGTGCAGCCCTGCGCCCAATCCTGCATTGAGTTGCACGCGTGGCCGCCGAGAATATTCATCGAGTACCCGATACTGTCCGCGGTCACATACCGCCACTGAAATGCGAGTTGTAGGCCGCGAGAGTTAGCGGATCTGAAGTTGAGCGGAGTCTGATCGATTGTGCCGATGAAATTCGAAGCGGGATCCGTGCCTGTGTTGCCGGACAGGTCCCATTCGCCGCCTGTAGAGCCACCCGCAGGCGCCTGCCAGGCGCCGTTGTCATCCGCGTCACTGGTGAGCACGTAGCCTGCGGAAGGAGAATCGGTTAGTTGAATGGCAGTCGTGCGGATCGGACCCTGGAAATCGCTGATCAAACCGCCTTCGGACGAGCTTGTCCGGATTGCCGTGCCGAAACCTGTGTTCGTTGCCTTAAGAGCTTCGGCTATACCATTTGCGGTGAATTGCGCTGCAGGCCCCTATCCGGTGTTGCTGATGAACAGCAGTGGAAACTCAGCGGCTATCGATTTGCTGATCGGGAGGCTCACATCAGCCGCGCGAAAAGCGAACGGAACGGTCAGCAGCCTGGTGCGTGGTGACAGAGTGTCATAACCGCCAGCCGGCAGGTTCACGGAGGTTTCGAGCCAGTAGTCGGTTAGGTCCGCAAAGACCTTGGGGATAGGTCATCAAGCTGTGTCGTAAACAAGCCGTTACTGGTATAGACGGTCGTGGGTGAAGATACCCAGACCTTACTACCGCCTGTGTCACTGTCATAAATGGCAAACTCTACCTGATATTTGCTGTCCGGGACGAGCGCACCGGTAGAATAGGTCAGCTTACCTTGATAGCTGATCGCCGGTGGCACTGACTGGGCATACGCCAGCGAAGTCGAGTCTAACAAAACACAACATGCGAATATCGTCCAAAAAGTCTTCAAGACAAACCTCCCAAGCTACACCATAGCAAGCCGTTGCCGTACGAAAGAGATATGTGTATGACGACTAAGCATTATGCTTGTGATGTAACACGAGCATGATCGGCTGTCTACTGCTATTTATTTGTCAGACTTTGGTTATTCATTCTGCGAAATAATATTTAGGATTGGATGTTGTTGGTGGTGTGACAGAATAGTGGGTAATGCTGCAGAGGGTGGTCGGGGCGGAGAGATTTGAACTCTCGGCCTCCAGTTCCCAAAACTGGCGCGCTAACCAAGCTGCGCTACGCCCCGGTGGCTTTCATTATAACACGTGAGTGGAGAATAGGGAATAGAATGAATAATGTTCGAGCTGACGGATTATGGGACAGAGTAATATAATCTGTCCCATAATCCATATCTATCCGGCATATAACTAATGGATCATAATATATGCCCACGAACCACGGTGATCGCTGCCGTTATATGGAGTTCTCCAAGGTCCTGCGGCAAATCCTCCCGGCACCTTGCCATAAGCGTCATAATCCCACCAGATATAGTCGATCTGCGTGCCGAATGTGTTAAGTAATCCATCATCTTTGCACCAATCCCATGATGAAACCCAGGTATGGAAATCGCTTGGGTCGGCATATTCACTGTTCATTGCGTTCCACACAGATGAATTTCTGTCACTGTTAAGATCAGTGCAAATGACTCTTGCCGTATTCGGATAATTTACCATACCGGATGTGGTGCGGACCCAGTCTTTAAGTGCATTTGCTTCGTTGGTCCGATCGGTGTCGGTTGCGTTATGCCCATTAATTTTCGCGGAGTCCCATGCGAGCTTACCGGCGAAGACTGCAAATTTCTCACCTGATCCTCCCGCGTGCTGCTGGAACAATCGTCCGCCGTATGTCAGCGCATAAAGCGGAGGGCTGTCTACTTCGAGCCAATCCAGCGTCACACTGCCCATATCCCCAAGATCATCGACCAGATCGGGACGCCAGAACAGCGCTTCACCACCGAAGTTGTTTTGCCCACCCGGGTAACGGCAGCTATTCCAAGTGACTCCGGTATTGGTTTGTAGACGAGACACAAGCTGGTTCACCCGGTAATCGGTCATCATCTCCTCTACGGCGATTACCGCGACAGGAGCCTCGGGATGACTCGCCGTAAACGAATTGATGCCTGGTGTACCCGTTCCAATCCCGGCTACCCACGCCGCGAACGTGTCCTGGGTGCCATAGTTCTGGGTGGTGTGATCGTTGATATCGAATATACCGCCAGCCGCGGAGTTCCATTGGACGATTGTGACGGCATCGTAAGGTTGGCAGGTGATCGAATCTACGGCAAAGTTGCACCCGGCGCCCGATGTGTAGCTACGCCAGAAATATATAGTATCCGAAGGTCCGGCGGTCGAGACCCATAAAGGCACATCGCTTGCGACGCATGAGCCATTTACATAAAGCGTGTAGACACCGCTGGCTGTATTCACATAGCAGTCGAAAGTATACCATGTGTTCGCTGTGAATGTGCCGCAGTTATACCATGTGCTATTGCTGCAATAACGCAGCACATTTCCATAAAATCCAAAACCGGCGGCTCGGGTGCTGGTATTGGTGCCGCGTTGAAGAGCGCACCAGTTATTTCCTGTGCTGGTATCGCCGTTAAGCATGGATACCTGGATGTGATAATGCTGGCTGGGATTGGCAAGTCCCATATTACGCCATGCCGCTCTCCCATAATGCCCTTTCCAGCACAAAGCTTGAGTACCATAAATTGAAGTTATTCCCGTGGAGCCCGATGTAGGCGCCGCGCCACCGGATGGATATGTCCCGGGAGGTCCAGCCCATACCTGGAATGAACTCGAAGTAACATCGTCCGTAGACCACCCGGTAGATGAGTGTTGGTACAGGTAGTAAGATGGGCTGGAAGTGTAGCCTTCGGCGGATTCGAAGGAAGTGTAGTAAGTGGCGAAAGCCGGAGTGGCGACAAGTAATACAATTACCCAGCAGTAAACTATAACTTTCATCGATCTTTCCCCCTCTGAGTCATTGCGTTCAGGCAGGGCTGTTGACCCTTGGCCTGTTAATGCTTAGCTGGTAATCGATACAAAGCGCATGTCCGGTTGAATGGTTTACACCGGCAATATCACCTCCTCGTTGCGCATGCATAAGATCGATTTGCTTGTAGACTACTAGCCAAGCGTTAACTTGCGGATGTTAGCATGTACTGTTGGGCTTGTCAATGAGTCAAAATATGCAATTATTTATACTGGGCTATATGTTGTAAGAAACCTGTCGTTATAATATAGCGTAGATGTAACATTATAATCGGATTAATTCAAGTCAATGAGGGACTCTGGTTCCTGAGCGGATGATCGTCGCTATGTCTTTTGGTTCTGCTTTATTATTTTCATCAGATCAAGATCGCCGTTAAGCGTGAGCAAGCCGGGTTTTATATCGACAGACTTGATGGTGGCGCCAAAGCCCAGATCTTCAGCATCGAAGATCGTATCCAGCCGTGAATCCAGCAGCCTGCGCGCAAATGCCGGCGCGGGGATGCCTGCTATTCTCAGCTTTTGCAGGTTTAGTGCCAGTATTTTCTCATTGCGTATCAGCAGTTCGGCTGTACCCCTTACTCCGAATTTAAGGCCCAGTAATCCGGGTCTTGTCGTGAAACCGATCATTCCTTTACCCAGAGTCAATTGCAGCCCGGGAATGTTGGAATATCGCTTCTTGAGATACTGATTGAGCTCCTTTTTACTCAGAGATGCTGAATATTCGGTCTTATCGACGCTTTTTATTTGCTTCGTATCGGTATTGAACGAGATATTGTCGATTCTTACAAAGAGGCGCGATACGGTGAGACCATTCGATAGCTTAACATCATGGCCTGTAATATCGAGGCGCGCGAGCTTTCCTCTCATCATTCGCAGCGTCGACCCATAAGCACGGACCTGGTATGATTTAGCCGGTCCGATCAGATCCGGCAGCTTTCGCGCGACAGATGATTCGATCTGCTTTCGTATCAGATTCGGACCGCAGCCCGCTATCATCGATATTGCAACTACCAGCGCAAGTGCAAATACACCGCGCTTTATAATTTCTCGCATTCAATCACCTTTTATTAGCTGTCAGCTGATAGCTTTCGTCTATTGATGGTCGGGATTTGCAATCCCGGACCAGGTATGAGCGGGTTTGTAACCCGCAGCTTTTATACCACTGCAGCCCGGTTCCCGCCTTCGCGGGAATGACCATACTTACTGCCTGTGATAATCAATGCTATCTATAATAGCCTGATAGCTGAAAGCTATTCCTTTCCAGCTATCCCTTCTTAATTCATCATTCCTGATTCTTTTCACCTTCCATATTCGGGAATATACGCTGGTTGTAGACGCAGCCTATCACTTCTCAGCTATTTATGCTAGAATCCCACATAAGCACAGCTTAGTAGTCTTGAGATATTCTGATACTTCTCACCCTTTTGCGGCAGTTGCAGATCATCTATACGCATGGGATACCGCACCGTCAGCATTCCTCGAAAGCCGAGCGGTGAGAGTGATTGAAATTATCTCGATGCAGGGGGGATAGAAGAGGATTAATCATGCGATTATATAGTTTCGCGATGTTGATACTGCTCCTGGTGTTATGCGGCGCCGCCCAGGGGGCTGATATGAAAATAGCCATACTCCGCGATTCATTTCCCGCTGCATGTTCGCACGCCGATCCCGAGAAGCTGGCTCGCATCCTTCGACAGGCTCATGATGTATCACAATCATATGATGTCGATTTCATATCAGCCGATCAACTTGCTGATCCCGCATCTTTCAACGCCGAGCGCTATTGGCTCGTGATCCTGCCCTATGGCTCATATTTTCCCGCTGCCGCTCGTGATAACTTTCTCGCATACCTTCGCGCTGGAGGCGATTTCCTCTCTACCGGAGGTTACGCGTTCGATTCGCCCGTTATCAGGTGGAAAGATCACTGGCTGACTGCTGAAGATGCGCTCCGCACAATACCCACCCACGAAGTAAATGTGGGCTCTGATGGCGACCGGATATATCTCACAGGCAAGTGGAATGCGCCGGAGCCATGGGGTGATGGGAATGGGACCAAGCGTTGGTCGGGAAAATCAGCGGGGCTGCGCCTCACGGTCGATCCCGCGAAGCGTTACACCCTCAGCATCCAGCTCGCAACTAACCCCGCTGCTGCCGCGTTCAAGCGCCGAATCCTCATCAACGGTAAGCCTGTTCTCGATATCCCCGCTACGGTTTCCGATGACCTAAAGCTCCACCTCGGCCCCGATCAATTCGCGGGCAGACGTGAGCTGGATCTTACGTTCGATTGTGATCTCTGGAAGCCAAAAGATATTACGAACAGTTCCGATACAAGGCTGCTCGGAGTGGCTGTCGGGCAAGTTCGCCTGATTCCCGATGGTCCGGCTGAGCCGCAGCCCGATCTTTCTCCTCTTTCAAAGCCGATCAACATGCGGCATGGTAAGGGGGGCGATTTCCTCGAATGGAAAGAGGAGCAGCTGGGGGTTTTCGATGCCGGTTATCCTCTGACTGATGGTAAATCGATCTCCCCTGCATCTGATCAGCACATCGTGCCTTTAAGTTATTCTCTAAAGGGAAGCTTTGAGGGAATGGCTGCCGCCGGCACTACCGGCTCTGCCTGGTATTGGAACTCGCCGGCTGACCGCAGCCGCCTTATACCCCTGCTCGAAACCAGGGATGAGTTCGGACGGTTCCGCGGGAACGCGGGATCGCTGATGATCAACACACTTCCGCCGTATCGTGGTTCGATCTGGGCTTATTTCGGCATCGATAACCGTGATATCTTCTCAGCGCCTGATGGTGTTAAGCTGTTCCTTTCCGTCGTGAACGGCATGAAGCGTGGGCAATTTCTGCATGATCTTCATACCAGCTATGCCTGTTATCGCCAGGGCGAGGAAGTCTCGCTGCAGGTTAACGCGAGCGATCTCGGCAAAGCCTCAGCCTCCGATAAAATCCTGATTACTATTTCGGATGAATCGGGCAGGATCGTATTCACAAGTGATACTGATGTCGTGCTTGGGGCCGGTGAGACTAAGGAAGTGACCATGTCCTGGCGTCCGACTCACTTCGACGATGATTTCTACACTATAAAAGCCGATCTGATTCGTGGGGATGAAGTTACCGATACGCTGCGTGCCGGGTTCTATGTCTGGAACGAAGATACCCTCCATCGTGGTATGGACCTGACCTACTCCGGCAACTATCTGCGCGATTCCGGTAAACCACGATTCATGCTCGGTTCCGAACCTTTCTACTCACTTAACACCACCGCGGGTGTAACCGCGCTGGATATCGAGCGCGATTTTACACAACTCGCGGACCTTGGTCTGCATGTCGCCCGTGTTTTTACCTACAGCGACAGCGAGGTAAAGCGCAGGTTCGCTGATGCGCTGGTGATGGCTGCGCAGCGCCACCGAGTAAACTTCTTTCTCACCGGAGTCGCGCCGATCCGGGGTTATCTTGAACATCCGGATGAAGTGCGGCCGCTGGCGACTGCGAACGGTCAGCGCTATCGCGGGGTGCTGGGTATGATGCTCGATTTCGAGAATGAACCGAACTCCGGTGCTGAATATCAGCCCATGCGCGATGCCAGGTTCAACGATTATTTGAAGAAAGTCTACGGCACTACTGATGCTCTCCGCGCAGCCTGGGGTGATGAACTTGGCAGTGATGAAGAGATCGGCAGGATCAAGATGGGCTGGATGACCGCCGATTGGACTTCTATCCGTTCAAGGGATATCTACAGGTTTATTATTTCAGAGGGGAGCAGGTGGACCTCTGAAATTGCCGGCGCGGTTAAAGCCGAAGACCCATCGCGCCTGTGTTCGGTCGGTTACCTGCAGGGTGGTGGTAACTGGATGACAATGGATCCTGCAGCTACCTCCGATGGCCTCGATTTCATAAATCGCCACTGGTATGGCAATATCAGCGACCTGAGCGAATACGATGCCGAATTTGCAATGAGCGATCGCCGTTATTGCGGTAAATCTCCGTCCACCGGCGAGTTCGGCTCCAAGACATTTCCGACTTTCGCCGAGACAGGCCATAACTACGATACTGTGGAGCAGCAGGAGGAACGCTTCCTGCATATCGGTCACTACTGCCTCGCCCTTGGCGGTATTTTTGAGAGCAACTGGCATTTCCGCGACCCGGGCTCGTATATCTTTCCCTACGGTATTGTCTACTCCGACTGGACGCTTAAGCCGGTTGCCAAAGTATGCCGGGCGATGAGCATGCTCTTTTCTGATCTGCGACCGCGCTATGTGGAGCCGGATGTTTACTTGGTATTGCCGGACGAATCGCGTTTTGGCGGCGGTTGTGACACGATCCGGGATGCCATAAAGCGCGCCGCGAATGCGCTTATCGCATCTCGTATCCGTTTTGGTTCGATTGGAGAATGGAAGCTTGGTCAGCTTCCGAAATCGGCGCGTCTGCTCATACTGCCGTCTCCTTTTGCTTTATCCGACACGGGTTACAATCACCTGCGCGAGTTTGTGAAGGGTGGGGGAGTGCTTTATATCTCCGGTGATTTCAGTTATGATGAGAACCGCTGCCGGACGAAGACCAGCCGCCTCGAAGAACTCGCGGGTATTCGATTCATTCGCGAGCGCTATCCAAACATCTGCCCGAGTTATGCCACTCGTGAGGCTATCAGTTATGAGGGCGGCCCGAGCTATATCGGTAACCCTTCCATCGAGTTCGAGCCGACATCCGACGCATGCGTGGTAGCGCAATCCGGTGAGAAGCCTGTGGCTGTTCTTCGAGAATTTGGTAGTGGTGCGGTCATCTTCTCCGCCGATCCCGCTGAGTTCGGTTCCGATGCTCCTCTATCAACCATATATACTCTTGCTGCGGATATTATTAATATAAAGCCCGAGCAGGCAAGCCCGGTCAGCGCGGAGATTAATATTTTCCGTATTCCGCTCGAGGGTGGTGAGGCGGTAATGGTTGGCAATTTAAGCGGTAAGTCTGTCCGTGTTAAAGTGGATCTTGGCGGGCATACGTATTCCGCTGCGGTGGCTTCGAACCGCCAGGCGATGCTCGTAAGCCGTGCAGACCGGCTGATTGGGCTTGAGGCGCAGGGTGATGTTTATCGTGATGGTAAGCTTCTCGCTTCTGCCCAGCACCATTTCTTTGCGGTATCGCTCGATGGTAAAGACTTGGGCGTTTCCAGGCAAATCGCGTTTACAGGTCTAAGCGCCGGTCGTTACTCGTTAAATTGCAAAGGTCTTGTTGCCGAAGCCGGAGAGGTGCGAAACGGTAAATGGCAGCCTTTGAAATATCTGGGTTCCGATCTAAAGGCGCCGGATAGCCTGGCTGGTGATGTCATCCTGCTGGCATCACATGGATCGGTTATCCAGGCCCGGCAGAAAATAACATCTCTACTTACGCAATAATGACTTAATGCCTGCATTCTATTGCGGTTTACCTATTCCCTGTTGCCTGTTGTTTGTGCTAGAATCCCTGTTATGAGCGCAACAGTCATTATTCCCGCGCGTATGGGCGCTACGCGATTTCCGGGTAAGCCGCTGGTCGATCTGTGCGGCAAGCCGATGATACAGTGGGTCTATGAGCGCGCCTCGGGCGCAGCCGGCATAGATCGAGTCCTTGTCGCTACATGCGATCAGGAGATTATCGATGCGGTTCGAGCTTTCGGTGGTGAGGCTGTGATGACCTCAGAAAAGCATCGCTCCGGCACCGACAGGCTTGCAGAAGCAGCATCCGATATCGATACGGATGTAGTGGTGAACGTTCAGGGCGACGAACCGCTGATCGATCCTGATTCCATCGTGCGCGCGCTGGAGCCGTTTTTCTCTGAACCCGGGCTTACGATGACCAGCCTGATGGTTCCTATAAGCGCGGATTCCGCGAAGGATCCGAACCTGGTGAAGGTTGTTGTAACGCGCGATAATTACGCGCTCTACTTCTCGCGCAGCCCCATTCCCTACGAGCGTAAGCCTCTTGAAGACCGCAGCATCTACGGACACGTCGGGCTTTATGCCTATACAAAGGACTTTCTCCTCCGTTTCGCTTCGCTAGAGCCGACTCCGCTCGAGAAAGCCGAGTCTCTGGAGCAATTGCGCGTTCTCGAACACGGTTATCGTATAAAAATGGTGGAAGTCCCGGATAGACCGCTCGGAGTGGATACATGGGGTGATCTCGAACGCGTAAGAGAAGTGATTATGAATAGCGAATCAGGGAGAGCTTGATGATACTCGCAAGAGTTGGAAATATTGAATTGGGTGATGGACATGGGCTCGTCTTAATCGCGGGACCGTGCGTAATAGAATCCGAAGATCTTTGCCTGGAGGTGGGTCGCCGCGCCAGGGAGATTACATCGGAGCTTGGTATTCCCTATATTTTCAAAGCCTCGTTCGATAAGGCTAATCGTACTTCCGTGAAATCTTTCAGGGGTCCGGGGATCGAGAAGGGGCTGGAGATCCTCGCTTCGGTAAAGGCCAGTCTGGGTGTGCCGGTCCTTACCGACATCCACGAACCATGGCATACAAAGCTTGCGGCGGAAGTCGTCGATGTCCTCCAGATCCCCGCATTTCTCTGCCGCCAGACCGATCTCATCCTCGCCGCCGCTGAAACGGGCAAGTGTGTGAATATAAAGAAAGCCCAATTCCTGGCGCCGTGGGATATGAGCAACAGCGTCGAAAAAGCTCGCAGCACGGGAAATGAGAATATTCTTCTCACCGAGCGCGGGTCTTCGTTTGGTTATAATATGCTGGTGGTAGATATGTGCAGCCTGCCTGCGATGCGCGGCCTTGGGTGTCCTGTTGTTTTCGATGCGACACATTCCGTCCAGCGCCCGGGAGGGCTCGGCAGCGCATCGGGCGGCGCAAGAGAGTTCATACCGCATTTGATTAAGGCGGGGGTTGCGGTTGGAGTGGACGCGCTTTTCCTGGAGGTCCATCCCGATCCGCCTAACGCTTTGTGTGATGCCGCGAGTATGTTGAGCCTTGCCGACCTTGCGGGAGCGCTCGCGGATGCGAAAGCTATCGAATCAGCGTTAAATTGGAAATAATGCCTCGACGCCGTGAAGGCAACTGCGGGGCGTGAGTATAATGCCTTATCAGGCAAAACTGAAGCACTGTTCCAAAGGAGAATATCGGTATGGACGGTAAGATTCGAGTTGGCATTATTGGTGTAGGGGGAATTTCCTACGGACACATCCGCAACTTTATGGGGTCGCCCGACGCGGAGATTGTAGCGCTGGTCGATATCGATCCCAAGCGCCTTGAGACCGTTTTCGAGAAAGTGCCCGAGCTTGTCGGCACACCTACCTACCACGATTATCGTGACATGCTCGCGGTCGGTGGCCTCGATGCGGTAGAGATCAGCACCCCGCACACCTTGCATTACGATCAAATCATCGACTCTCTTAACGCAGGCCTGCACGTGCTCACGGAGAAGCCGATGGTCTGCACCACGCAGCACGCCAAAGGTGTCATTCAAAAGGCAAAAGAGACCGGTAAGGTGGTTATGATCTCTTACCAGCGCCACTTCCAACCGCAATATCGCTACATCAAGCAGATGGTCGCTGATGGGGCTTTAGGCGAAGTTCACTACATTTCCGCGCTGCAATGCCAGCGGTGGAAGAAAGGAACTACCGGATCGTGGCGGCAGATACCGGAGCTTTCCGGCGGTGGCCAGCTTAACGATTCCGGCAGCCATCTGATGGATGTGATCCTTTGGACCAGTGGCCTTACCGCGGAGAGCGTCTATGCGTTTATCGATAACCGCGAGACGCCGGTCGATATCAATTCGGCGATTACGATGAAGTTTACCAATGGCGCGCAGGGGACGATTTCGGTGGTCGCTGATACCATGTGCGGCTGGTATGAAGATTTTACTATCTGGGGCACCAAGGGCACCATATTCTTCCGCAACGGAAGAATTTTCTACTGCAATGAGGCGGGCGAGATGAGCGAACCGGCCGATTTGCCTGAGGGTGGAACTGTCGACCAGGGCTTCTGCGATACCATCCTCGGTAGAGCGAAAAACTGGGTTCCCGCTGAATGCGGTCTGCGCGTAATTGAACTGACCGAAGCCGCATGGAAATCCGGTGAGACCGGCGCCCCCGTCTTCGTAGCAAAGCTCTAGCTATGGATTTATTCGAGAGCTCAGGAAGGGGATTTAACCACGAAAGCACGGAATGGCGAAAAGAGATTTAGTGATGATTAGAGAGTAATGAGTATTGGTTTTGGATGAAGGTCTATGCTGGTACAGGTACCATCGAGATTGCCGATGGTACTGAGTATCTTATAATGGTACCAAAGAGATACCCGCAAGTGCCGAGTAGGCCTGTCCTGGCTATCAATATTGATCCAGCTATGGTGGCCATATACCCTGGACAACAGTAGCCTGGGGCTGCAGTCGTCCGAGGGACTCTCGTGATTCCTTCGGAACACTGTCGTCCGAGGGACTCTCGTGATTCCTTCGGAACACTGTCGTCCGAGGGACACGGGCAGATAGTCTCACTAAATCAATAGCAATGGCTGGCCTACTCAGTGCTATCGGATATCTTACTTATAGATATGTTGGCTGGTATCTCTGTTATAGATTTGGTGTTGGTACTGCTGGTCTAGCTATAGATTGTAAGCCAGGTAAAGCGCCGAACGCAGCGCATTCCAAAGACGCTTCGCTAATCGTTGGTAGATAAGGCATGCCTACTTAGCGCTATCAGATATCTCTATGTTAGCAATTAATGATGCGGACCTTCACCTACAGCCATTACTCACTACTCAATATTAATTGCTTCTTTCGTGCTTTCGCGATTAAATCTCCCTTCCCCCAATTGCATTCGTATCGGAGTTTATTAATGCCAGTAAAGATCGGTTTTATCGGCGCGGGCGGGATCGCTAACGCCCACATGAACGCGCTGCAGGTCGTTGAGGATGTGCAGATTGTCGCCATTGCTGATGTGATTCAGGAGCGCGCGGAATCGGCTGCGGCTCGGTTCCTTGCGCGCGCTTACAGTGATTATCATGAGATGATCGAATCCGAGAAAATGGACGCGATTTATGTCTGCGTGCCTCCGTTTGCGCATGAGGATCAGGAGGTTCTTGCGGCTCAAAAGGGAATCCACCTCTTCGTCGAAAAGCCGGTGGCGGTTAATATGGATACGGCGCGTCGGGTGCGGGACGCAATAATGCGAAGCGACATTGTGACCGCGGTCGGCTACCACTGGCGATACGGCTCTAATACCGAGCGAGCTCGCGAGTTCCTCAGGGACAGGCAGATCGGGATGGTGCTTGGGTATTGGATGGGCGGATTTCCGGGGGTTATGTGGTGGCGGCAGATGGCGCGTTCCGGTGGACAGATGGTCGAGCAGACCACACACATTTTCGACCTTGCCCGATACATCTGTGGCGATGTCGCTGAAGTTTATGCGGCATATGCAAACCGGGTGTCTCAGAATATTCCGGAATTTGATGTCTATGATGTGGGCACGGCTACCCTTAAATTTGAAACCGGTGTAGTCGGTACGATATCCAACACGTGCATCTTGAGCGTGCCGAATACGGTGGGGCTTCACGTGATCGCGAAGGATCTTGTCGTAGAGATCCATGGCGATCTTAAAATTATCGAACCCGGCCACACCGAAGTCTTCACCGGCGGCTCGAACGCAATGCTCGAAGAAAATAAGGCATTTATCGAGGCTGTGCGAACCGGCAACACAGATGGAATCCGCTCGACCTACGCCGATGCTCTGAAAACTCTGGCTACAACTCTGGCCTGCAACGAATCCGCCGCAACCGGCAAACCGGTGAAAGTGAAAGATTGATTTGAGGGAACAGGTAACAGAATGGCTGTTGCCAGTCCGCGACGGCGGACTTGGCGTAGTTATAGCCGCGATTTCAATCGCAGGGAATACAATCCAACTGATATAAGGTACAGACCTTCACCCAAGCCTAATACTAAACTCACTAGGAAAACAAAATGAGACTCGGAGGCCCTATATTTGCAGATTGTTCAGACCCCAAGCAGTGGGTCTATGAACACCAAAAACTCGGCTACCGAGCTGCGTATTGCCCGCTGGGTCCCGAAGCTGATGATGACACCGTCCGCGCATTCGCTGATGCGGCACAAAAAGCCGATCTTGTCATTGCGGAAGTAGGCGCATGGAGCAATCCGCTGAGCCCTGATGAGCCGACCCGCAAATCGGCGATTGATAATTGCCGCAAACGTCTTGATCTTGCGGACCGAATCGGAGCACGGTGCTGCGTGAATATATCCGGGTCACGTGGGGAGCAGTGGGATGGACCGCATCCCGCGAATCTTACATGCGAGACACTCGATATGATTGTGGAGACTGTGCGCGGTATTATCGATGCCGTTCATCCGACCCGCACGTTCTATACCCTCGAAACAATGCCTTGGATGTATCCTGATTCGGCTGAGAGCTATCTTCGATTGATAGATGCGATCGATCGAAATCAATTCGCCGTACATTTCGATCCGGCGAATCTGATCTGCAGCCCTCAGCGGTTTTATGGGAATGCCGAATTGATCAGTGACTTCGTAAGCAAGCTCAGCCCGCGCATAAAAAGCTGCCACGGTAAAGACATCGCGCTGCGCACCAGCATGACCACTCATCTCGACGAAATCCGCCCCGGGCTTGGAGAGCTCGATTATGCGGTTCTCCTGCGCGAGCTAGATAAGCTCGATTCCGACATGCCCCTGATGCTCGAGCATCTGCCTACGGCGGAGGAATACGCACTTGCCGCGGAATATGTCCGCTTCGTAGCGCGAAGTGAAGGGATCGGCTTGTGAGCGGAACGGGATCGCCGGTCAAGCGCCTGCGCGCCGTGGTCCAGGGCCGCGTGCAGGGGGTTGGGTTCCGCTATTATGTGTCGGAATATGCGCGCGATCTGCATCTGGTCGGGATCTGCCGGAACACTCGCAGCGGCGATGTAGAAGTGATTGCCGAGGGGGAGCAGGGCGCGCTCGAAGCATTGCTGGTAGCTCTGCAGCGCGGCCCGCGAATGGCGCATGTAGAGAATGTCCATGCTGTCTGGCTGCCGGCTACGGGTGAATTTATGAGCTTTCGGATCGGGGAGACGAGGTAGTGTGAAAGCCGTAAAG
>Ga0123519_10000836_pt1 | contig 54008 bp, 56 predicted proteins | sample YelNatPaOPRAMG02_FD_87396 | JGI IMG/M metagenome (GOLD analysis project Ga0123519, IMG submission 87396) | Hot spring microbial communities from Yellowstone National Park - Yellowstone National Park OP-RAMG-02 (version 2) | ecosystem: Environmental > Aquatic > Thermal springs > Hot (42-90C) ...
CCTTTTCATGTCAAGATTGTCCTAGTTGGTTAGGTTATTAATCAACAATAAAAAATTATTAGCGCGAATTTTGGAGATAATGAAAGGGTTTAGTCTAACAGAGGTGTTAATAGCAATTATTATTTTGGCAATTATGGCAAGTATTGCTGCGGTTAATTATACCAAATCCCGGCAGAATATTCTGGATGAAGAGGCAAAGAATAATCTTAAACTTATTCGTTCTGCAGAGTTAATTTATAAAATAGACCATGGACAATTTGTAAGTTGTGCTAATATTTCTGAGATTAATGCTAATTTAAATTTAAACATAGGAAAATCCGGGTTTTGGAATTATAATGTTGTTGTTAATGGCAATAATTTTAACTGCACCGCAGACAGGAATGACAAGTCGCGCACCTGTGTACTAGACAAAACCCAAGATGAACCAAATTGTTTTTCAAAATAAATGTGCAGAAAATTGCTTTCGTAAAAAAAAATTGCGTGCGGGATTTACTTTATTAGAGTTGGTAGTAGTGTTAGTAATTATTGGCGTGCTGGCAACCGCAGGATTATTTACTTTTAATGCTTCTCAGTCCAAATCAAATGAATGCGCCTACGATGAAGAAGCAAAAGCAATGCTTTCTTTAATCCATGCTGCCCAGCAGAATCATGCGCTTAAAGGTATAGGGTTTGCCAATTGTCCAATATCTACCGATTATTCAAAAACCATAAATTGTTTTAAAGAAAATTTAGGTATAATTTTGCCTTCCTCTGCTAACCGAATATGGAACTATTCAACAAATGAGACAGAATCAAAGGCAAAACGTTGCGATGCCACTGGGCGAACTTGGGAAATATCCGAAACTAATCCTGTTAGCCAGCCTTGTTGTAGAAACTGTGTTTCGTGTTCATCGTCTTTTAAATGCCCGTAATCTCCATGGATAATAAAGATAAAAAGGGATTTAGTTTAATAGAGGTTATTGTGGCTTTGTTTATTTTAAGTATAGTTTTATGGCCAGTCACTAATTATATTCTTAATGCCAAAAGATACAATATGCAAAATATTAACTTAATCCGTGCTTTAAACCTTGGCCGCGCTTATTTGGATAATCTTTATAATGAAGTAAGGTATGACCAATGGGCCCCAGCGAGTAACGATTATTATAAGTGTTCTACTTGTAGTAATTTATCAATAGGAGACCACTCTACTAGTACTTCTTTATCTTATTCTTACAACATTACATACAATCTTTTCTCTAATGTTACTAATTTAATCAATCATAACGAGATGCGCAAGGTTAAACTAACAATAAACTGGACCGATTAACTATGCCTTTTAAATTTTTTGTTTCTTCATCTAAAGCTCTTTCTTTGCTGGAACTTGTGCTTGCCATTTCTCTTTTGGGAGTAACGTTGCTGGCAATTGCAAATTTAGACAGTTTTGTAGCCAATTATTTTAAATATTTTGATCGCTCTCCCCAAGTATATAATAACCTTGCTTATGTTTTGGATTTTATGGCAAAGGAATTTTTAAAAAATATTACCACCGTAACCTTAGAAGGTAATTATCTTAATTTTACTTATAATGGGGTGAACTCTTCTTTTGAGTTTAAAGATAAAAATTCTGAGTGTTCACTCTTTTATAAAAACTTAACTTCAGGTTCAGGAATATGTCTTTCTAAGTTTATTAATTCCAGTACTGTAACTTACGAGCCGGGTTATGTTAATATTACTTTAGTAGGTTGTTATAATTTAAGCAATACTTGTTGTGGCACACCCCAGAATCCGCAGATAGAGATGCGCACGCGTATAAGAATACCTGCGCTTATTACCAGAAATTAATTAGTCTTGAAAAACTTACCCAAAATTTATAAAAAGTTATCATCTCTTTTGAAATTTGGTTTAAATAAAAAAGTTGTTTTTTTTGTCTGTTTGGCGTTTAGTTTGGGAGTAAATCTTTATTTTCGCATTTTTCCTGTTTATTTCCCGCAGTTAAAAAATCAAGCCAGAGAAAAAGTAGAGAATGATTTTTATCAGAAATTAAGCCAAGAATTTGCAGCCAATTCCGCTAACTATAGTCCTTGGATAAAAGAGGATTTAAGAAGAATCTTTATTGAGAAATATAAAAAACTAAATAAGCGTGAATTTAAAAAGGCCTTTGCGCAGGAATATAACAATTTAAAAGATAAATATCAGGACCCCCAGCATCAAACCTATCTTATGTCGGTAGATTGTTGGCATTGGGCAAGGTATGTAGAGAATATATTAAAGCATGGTTATCCCGGTGATAAAATTATTAAGAATAAGCAATACGATACGATGATGCTTGCGCCTTTAGGAGCACCGCTTCCTTGGGAACGTTTCCTTTTTTATTTTTCTGCATGGCTTTACCGTTTATTTTGCCTATTTAAACCCGTAGCACTATACACTTTTTTATTTTACCTGCCTCTGATTTTTGTTTTTTTATTTCTTTTATTTTTTTATTTATTTTTTTTTTCTTATGCCGGCAATCTGGGAGCGCTTGTCAGCACTTTATTTTTTGGTTTATCCCCTCAATTTATTTACCGCAGTTGCGCAGGTTATTTTGATAAGGATATCTTAAGTTTATTTTTTCCTTTATTAATCATCTGGACATATCTAAAAGCGTATTCAGCCGAATCCTTAAAGATAAAGATTTGGTGGCTGGCTTTTTGCGGATTTTGGGTAGGGGTTTTTTGCTCCCATTGGATGCAGTGGTGGTTTATTTTTCTGATTATTGTAATGTATGAGGTCTTTTCTTTATTGAATTGTATTATTTACCGGCAATTTCAAGAGGAAGGCGCGTTTTTTAGGAAACATCTGTTTTCTTTATCTCTATTTTTGTTATTTAGCATTTTCTGGGTTGTGCTTTTTAATGGGATAGAACCCTTGACGATTTTTTTTGTAATTTTAGAGACCGTCCTCTTTTTAAATAGCCCCATTACAGGTTCTTTGTGGCCCAATGTTTATGCTACTGTTGTTGAATTTCAGGCAGGGGATCCTTTAAAGATAAGCATAACAAGCGGAGGGATATTCCTCGTGCTTATTTCTTTGGTTTCTTTTGTTCTTATTATGCTTTGGGTATTTTATAAGAAGAAACATACCAAAGACTACCAGACAATTATTATTTTATTTATTTGGCTGGTAAGTATGTATTTGGCTTCTTTAAAGGGCATAAGATTCGCGGTATTTTTTATTTTTCCTTTATCTATTACTTTGGGCTGGTTAATAGGAAAATTATTTGAATTTTGCTTAAATAAGAAGAAAACACTGGATGTCTTGGCAGTATTAGTTTTGACATTTTTTTTAATTATCCAATGCGTGAATAACGCGCAGGAGACAGCAGAAAAGGTTTTTCCCCTTATGAATGATGTTTGGTATAATGTTTTGTTGCGTTTGCAGAAAGAAACTCCACCCGATGCGGTTATTAATTCTTGGTGGGACTTTGGCGCCTGGTTTAAAACAGTAGCCAAAAGAAAGGTTATCTTCGATGGCCAATCTCAAAATAGTCATCAAGCCTACTGGATGGCAAGGGTGTTATTGACTGATAAAGAAGAGGAGGCAGTAGCGATTTTAAGGATGCTTAATAATGGCGGTGATCAGGCATTTCAGATTATTGATGGATACTTGCATGAGCCCCTTAAATCCATTTTATTGTTAAAAAAAGTTATCTTGTTGCCCAAGGAAGAAGCAAAGAAGTTGCTTTTAAATCATTTGCCTATAAATGAAGTAGAGAAAATAATGGCATTATTATTTGTGCCCCCTAAAGCCGAAGCTTATTTTGTAACAGATTACTATACAACTTTTGCGATAAGAAACATATCATTTCTTGGTAATTGGGATTTTGTCAAAGTTTATTTGCTTAAAAATATCAATAAAAAAACCGGATACGAACTACTGCGTTATCTTGTTGACTTGGGGGTTGCGCCGGATGAGGCAAAACTTTTCTATCAAGAAGCCTGGCTTTTATCAAAAACAGAGCGTGCAGACCAATGGGTAACCAACGTGCTTAGTTTTAAAAGCACTTTGCTTAAAGGAAAAAATAAGGGGGATTTGGTATTTTTTGATAATGGGATGGTTTATTCCTTATCTTCGCAACAGATATGGTTATATTCAGAAGACAACAGTTACCAGTTACCGCGCAGTCTTTTTATTTGGGAAGAAAATAAATTAAAAGAGATTGATTATCCGCAGGCAGAACTAAATTATTCAATTTTGCTTTTTAAGGACAAAACAGGTAATTATCAGGCGCTTGTATTAAGCAATGACTTGGCGCATAGTTTGCTGGTGCGTTTATATTTTTTAGAAGGCAAGGGGCTTAAACATTTTATACCGGTAATGGATGGAAAAGAGAAAGAAAAGGAAAATTATATTCGGGTTTTTAAGATCGTCTGGGATTGATTTTTTTTAAAGGGAATTTTAAAAAATAAAATACCCCTTTAACCCAGAGTAAACGTATTCCTGTATAATCCTATCTAAATAGATTTAATATACAAGCGTTAAATTAGTTTTTGAAAATTTAAAAAAATTATGCTAAATTTATAAGAGGGCCCGTAGTTCAGTTGGGAGAACGCTACACTCGCATTGTAGAGGTCAGCGGTTCAAATCCGCTCGGGTCCATTTATTAAGATAAAAAATAAGAATTAGCATGGGAAAAAAAATAATTATTTTTGTTTTACTTATGGTGGTTGTTTTATTTTGGAGCTTTAATTTTAATTACGCCCAGCAGGATACCAAACAGCCCAACGTCGCAGGAACATTTTATCCGGCTTCTAAAGAAGAACTATCTTTTACGATTGATAATTTTTTAGAGAATGCCAAACCCGTTGTTTTGGAAAAAGAGATTTTCGCTTTAATAGTGCCGCATGCCGGCTATGATTATTCCGCAGGCATCGCTGCCTATGGATATAAGCTTATCAAAGGCAAGCCCTATAAAACCGTAATTATCATTGGTCCAGCGCATTATTATGGTTTCAAGGGGATCTCTGTTTATCCCAAAGGAAAATTTCTTATCCCTTTAGGAGAGATAGAGATAGATAGCGATTTTGCCGAAAAACTTCTTAACAAAGATAAGGATATCTTTTTTGAACCTTTGGCTTTTGATAAAGAGCATTCTATCGAAGTCCAGCTTCCCTTTTTAAAAAAGACCTTATCGGATTTTAAAATTGTGCCTATTTTGATGGGCGAGGTGTCACTTTCCCTTTGTCAAAAATTGGCTTATCTGCTAAAAGAGGCGATTGGCCAACGCAAGGATGTTTTATTGGTTGTCTCCACAGATATGTATCATGGTTATGATTATGAGACCTGTGCTTTGGTAGATAATCTTACCCTGTCTTATTTAAAAAATATGGATGCAGAGGGTTTATACGAAGGTTTGGCTACCCATAAACTTCAGCTCTGCGGTGGATGGGCAGCAGTGGCAGCTTTGATTTTAAGCAAAGAGATGGGGCACAATAAATTAGAGGTATTAAAATATAGCAATTCCGCAGAAATAACCGGAAAAAAAATAAAGGGCATCTGGACAGTAGGATACTCAAGTTGCGCAATTGATACCGACAAGGAGGAAGGTATGTTGAATAAACAGCAGAAAAAAAGATTATTGGAGATTGCGCGTCGCGCCATCGAAACCTATTTAGAAACGCAAAAAAAATTAGAGATTACCGAGAATGACCCTTTGCTTTTCCAAAATATGGGTGCTTTTGTTACCTTACATAAAAATGGGCAACTGCGGGGTTGTATTGGTAATCTGGTAGCAGACAAACCCCTGTACCGTACGGTAATCGATATGGCAATAGAATCAGCAGTGGGTGATTTGCGTTTTTTACCTTTGACCAAGGATGAATTAAAGGAAGTAGAGATTGAAATTTCTGTGCTTTCTCCTTTGAAAAAGATAGATGACCCTCAGCAGATAATTTTGGGAAAACACGGGGTGTTGGTAAGCAAAGGTTTTAGAAGCGGGGTGTTTTTGCCACAGGTAGCAAAAGAAACAGGTTGGTCAAAGGAAGAATTTTTATCCTACCTTTGCAGTCACAAGGCAGGGCTTGCGCCTCTTGCCTGGAAAGATAAAGATACCGAACTCTATATTTTTACTGCGGAAGTATTTTCAGAGAAGGACTTAAGAGATTAAGATGCAAAAGGCGCATCTCTACGTTTCCAATATTTCTCTAAATAATAAAAAAGTAGAAATTCAGGACCAAGAACAAATCCATTATTTAAAAGATGTTTTAAGGTTAAAACCTTGCTGTAAAGTTACCTTTTTTGATGGCAAAGGTAATGTCTATTTATCCCGCCTTTTAGAAATTAGTTCCTCAAAAGTTATTTGTTATATAGAAAAAGAGGAAAAAAATCCTTATTTTTCGCCAGCCATCGCTGTTGCTTTTGCGTTAATTAAAAAGATAAATACAATGGATGATTTGATAGATAAACTTACTCAGTTGGGGGTAGCGCGTATAATTCCGATGTTTACTCATAATGTCGTCTTAAAATGGGATATCACTAAGATTAATAAACATAGATTGCGCTGGGAGAAGATTAGCCTTAACGCTGCCCAGCAGGCAAAGAGGGCTTTTTTGCCACAGGTTGAAGCGGTAAAAAATTTTAATGAGGTAATCCAGCAAGAAGCAAGTCTTAAAATTATTTTTACGCTTAGAGAAAAAGCGCAGCCCTTAAAAAAAATTATAGAAAATAATAATAACTTTAAAAATATCCTTATTTTAATTGGTCCAGAAGGGGACTTTACCCCTTTGGAAATAAAGATGGCAAAAGAAAAAGGAGCGGTTCCTTCGTCTTTAGGGGATTTAGTTTTAAGAACCGAAACCGCTATTTTGGCGGCAACCAGTTTTGTGCGCTTATATGCAAAAGATTAAATTTTTTACCTTAGGATGCAAGGTAAACCAATATGACACGCAGTTGCTTCGGGAGAAGATACTATCGGATAATAATTTTCAGGAAGTAGAAAATGGCGATCCCGCAGATGTTTATATTATTAACACCTGCACGGTTACGCATAGCGCAGATAATAAATCCATCTCTTTTGTCCGCCGGGCAAAAAAGGAAAATCCATCTGCTACAATTATCGTCACAGGTTGCCTAACAGAATTGGATGAGTTAGTTATCCAAAAAGAAACACCCGCTTTAATTGTTAAAAATAAAGATAAAAACAGAATAGTTTCTTGGTTAAATTCTTCCTTTAACAGCAGGTTGGATTTTAGTCTAGGCATAACTTATTTTAAAGGCCACCACCGTGCTTTTTTGAAAATTCAGGATGGTTGCGATAATTTCTGTTCCTTTTGTAAAATTCCCTTAGTAAGAGGCAAGCCAACAAGCAAACCTTTAAAACAGATAATAGAGGAAGCCAAAGCCCTTATTCAAAATAATTACAAAGAGATTGTTTTATGCGGAGTATGTTTAGGTAGTTTTGGTAAGGATTTGTCTATTCCCTTGGAGCTTATAGATGTTTTGGAAGAGTTGGATAAATTAGAAGGAGAATTTCGTTTACGTTTAAGTTCTTTGGAAGGGTGGCAAATCAACGATAATTTTATAAATCGAATAGATAAAATTAAAAGGTTATGCCCGCATTTTCATATACCTTTACAAAGCGGAGATGAAAAAATACTCAAACTTATGAATAGGCCTATCCATCCACAGAAATATCTTGAAATAATTAGCGCCTTAAAAGAAAAACTTCCTTTATTGACGGTTACTACCGATGTTTTGATAGGTTTTCCTCAGGAGGCAGAAGAAAATTTTAATAATACTTTAAAATTAATTCAAAAAATCAAGCCCTTAAAAATTCATATATTTAGATATAGCGTGAGAGCAAAAACTTACGCTAGTCTTTTAAAAGGAAGGGTTGCTTCATATGAAGTAAGCAAAAGACTCGGTATTTTAAAAGGGATTGCCCAAGATATTTCTAGGGAAATAAAAAGGAGTTTTTTAGGCAAAGAATTAAGGGTTCTTTTTGAGTTTTCCTTTAAGGAAAAACCCTATATCTGGCAAGGATATACGGATAACTACTTAAAGGTAAATACGCAAAGTAAAGATGATTTAAGCAACAAATTCTGTTTAGTAAAATTGGAGAGTTTAAAAGGAGATATTTTATCAGGGACAGACGCTATTTTTGTTGATAAAATTTAGCGCCAGCTACCAAATCAGCAGTTAGGAAATTAGATTATAGCGTTATAGCGTAAAAAACAAAATTAACGAATAATAACATTTTTCTTCAAATAATAAAACCTTTCCTTAATTTTCTCTTGCCAAAATTACTTTAAAATAGTAATATATATATTCTAAGGTTTACAAAGAAACTGGTTTAGATATCTAACTATTGAATACTAAACTTGGGCCCTTAGCTCAGTGGCAGAGCAGGTGACTCATAATCACTTGGTCGGGGGTTCGAAACCCTCAGGGCCCAAATTTAAATAGTAAGTAGCAAATGGGGGTTATAGAATAGGTTAGAAGGTTGTTGCGTTAAATAATAAGGATGAATATGGGCGTATAGCTCAGCGGTTAGAGCGCCTGCCTCACATGCAGGAGGGCATTGGTTCAAATCCAATTACGCCCATTAAGACGCAGGAACATAACACAGAGCATTTATGGAACAGGGCGATTTAAAAAAGCAAATTTATCAATTAGTTAAGTTGCAAGAGTTAGATAAGCAAATTTATGCTTTAAAGGAAGAAAAGGAAGAAAAACCCCGTCAAATCCAGATATTAGAAGAAACTTTTGGACAGAAGAAAAATAAGCTGCAGGAGATAGAGAAAGATATCCAGAGTCTTTTAAAGGAAAAGAAAGATAAAGAATTGGAACTTGCTTCCAAAGAAGAACAGATTAAGAAATTACAGGCGCAGCTTTATCAACTTAAAACAAACAAAGAATATGCGGCAATGTTAAAAGAAATTGAAAACATAAAAGCCGATGTATCTCTTCAGGAAGATAAAATTTTGATAGTCATGGAAAAAATTGAGCAGCGGCAAAAAGATATAGAGATAGCAAAAAAAGACCTGCTAAAAGAAGAGGCGGCGTTTAATGCTCAAAAAAATGAAATCCAGAAAAGAATCAAAGAGATAGAAGAGCAAATTTTATCCTTAGAGGAAAAGAGGAAACAGCTATGTTTTAATATTCAACCGTTTTTGCTTTCTCAATATGAAAGGATTCTTAAAAATCGCGATGGACTTGCGATAGTTAAGGTAATCAACGGCGCCTGTGAAGGTTGCAATATGAGGCTTCCACCACAGATGATCAATCTCATTAAGATGTACGAGCGGATTATTAATTGCGAAGTATGCCAACGTATGCTTTATTTAGAGGAAGATTTAGATGAAAAGTCTTGAGTTGTATATTGACGGCGCTTCCAAAGGAAACCCCGGACCAGCAGGAATAGGGGCGATAATCTGCAAAGATGGCAAAGTAATAAAGAATCTCTCTTTTTATATAGGAGAAAGTACGAATAATGTGGCAGAGTATTCGGCAATGATTTACGGTCTTCAGGAGGCGCTTATCTTAGGGGCAGAACGGATTAAAATAAATACTGATAGTCAGCTTCTCTATAAGCAATTAAAAAAAGAATATCGGGTTAAGGACCCCAAAATTTTTGTACTTTATCAACAGGTTGAACACTTGTTATCGGGATTTAAGGAGAAGGAGATAAATTTTATTTTGCGAAAATATAACCGCGCAGCAGATAAACTGGCAAATTTAGCAATAAAATCGCAACAGAAAGGTTCTTTGATAGAACAGAAGGTGATGGCGGCTCCTAATTTTTAGGAGAGGAAAGTCCGGGCTCCAGAGGCAAGCATAGTGGGTAATTCCCACCTCCACTATTAAGTGGAAGGATTCCGCCATAAATATTGGCGGACTCGCCAAAGTTTTTTGGCGGGAGAGCCACAGAGACGAGTCCGTCAACATTTGTTGACGGGGTGAAACGCGGCAATCTCTATGCGGAGCAAGGTTAAATAGTGCCTGAATTTGGAATAGCCTGTTCCAATGATTCCGATTTTTCGGGATCTTTCAGGCAGGGTAGACCGCTTAAACTATCAGAGTAATCTGATAGTTGAGATAGATGCCATCTTAAAATATACAAAACCCGGCTTACCTATCTGTTCTGTTATGGTTAATACTTTATTGTTAAATTTATTTTAATCTATTTAACAGGAGGAATTATATGTCAGGACATTCAAAATGGGCAAGTATAAAACACAAAAAAGCAGCAGCGGATGCAAAAAGAGGCCAACTGTTTACTAAATTAATAAAGGAAATAACTGTGGCAGCGCGGGAAGGCGGAGGCAACATTGAAACGAACAATAAATTGCGCACCGTGGTCAATAAAGCAAAAGAGATGAATATGCCGTGGGATAATATTGAAAAGGCAATTAAAAGAGGAACGGGAGAACTGCCGGGAGTAACTTATGAAACGGTTGTTTATGAAGGGTATGCGGAAGCAGGGGTAGCGGTAATTGTAGAGGCGTTAACCGACAATAAGAATCGTACTACTGCAGAAATACGCAATATCTTTTCCAAAAAAGGCGGCAGTATGGCGGGAAGCGGCTCGGTTAGTTGGATGTTTTCAAAAAAAGGATATATCCTTTTAGATAAACAGAGTATAAATTTGAGCGAAGATGAATTGCTTTCTATTATCCTGGATGCAGGGGCAGAAGATTTGAAACAGGATGAAAAGAATTTTGAGATAATATGCCAACCGCAAGATTTGGAAAAGATAAAAACAGTTCTTCAGCAGAAAGGGATAAATTATCAATCCGCGGAGATCACTGTTCTTCCTGCTACTACTATACGGCTTTCCGGAGACACCGCTAAAAAAGTTTTAGAGTTAATAGAGGCGTTGGAAGACCACGATGATGTCCAGAATGTCTATGCCAATTTTGATATACCCGATGAAATTATGGAGGAGTTAAACGCAAATTAAAAAATGATAATTTTAGGGATTGACCCCGCGCTTTCTGTGACAGGATATGGCTTAATTGAAGATAAAAACAGCAAATTGTCACTTATAAAAACAGGGGTAATTATTACTTCTCTTAAACACAATTACGGTTTTAGGCTTAAAGAAATATATACGCAGGTTTTGGAAATAATTGCGGCTTTTTCTCCACAGGTGATGGTGGTGGAAAAATTATATATCCATTTTCGACATCCCACTACTGCTTATATATTGGGACAGGTAAAGGGGGTAATCGCTTTGATTTCTGCACAATCCAATCTTCCTCTGTATGAGTATGCCTCCACGCGGATAAAAAAGTCCATCTTAGGGGTAGGACAGGCTTCCAAGGAACAGATACAGAGAATGGTAATAGACCTTTTGGGGATCAAACAGATGCCGCGTTATAACGATATTACCGATGCTTTGGCAGTAGCAGTGGCGCATAGTTATATTTCAAGAAGCGAGCAGATTCTTTCTAAAAGAAAAGTAAATTTTTAAAAAATGATCGCCAGTATTTGCGGTAAATTAATAGAAAAAAATAGTAATTCTTTGCTTATCGATATAAATGGGGTTGTTTACCGTGTATATGTTTCCGATTCTACCTTAAAGAGGCTTTACCAGAATATTAATCCTGACGGGACAATCCATTTGGTTACTTATCATTATTTCCACGTGGAACCTTCTCGCAGTATTCCTATGTTAATCGGCTTTTTAAATGATATAGAGAGAGAATTCTTTGAGATATTTATTACCGTTTCAGGTATTGGCCCACGGGGGGCTTTAAAAGCGCTAAATAAGCCTATCTCTTCTATTGCCCATGCGATATATGAGGCGGATATCGAATTCCTTAAATCGCTGCCTGGGATTGGCGAGCAGCGGGCAAGAGAGATTGTGGCGAAATTGCAGAGTAAGGTAGGAAAATTTGGTTTAGTGCGGGATGAAAAGATAAAGACGGAGGAGATTAAAAAAGACGTGATTGACGAGGTAACCAATGTATTGATTCAATTGCAATACAAAAAACAGGAAGCGATGGCGATGATAAAGAAGGCGTTAGAAAGAAACCCGAATATTCAAAATGCGGAGGATTTATTAAACGAGATATACCGTCAGAGGGCAGGCGATGTTAGAGAGTAAAATAAAACCTTTGGTTGAATCTATTCTTTTTTCTTGCGATAGGCCGATATTGGCCCAACAGATACAGCAGGTGGATGAAAGTCTTACGCTTGACCAGATTTGCCGGGCAATCGAGGAATTGCGGCAGGAATATATAAAGGAAGACCGCGGGATAAGGATCATAGAGGTAGCGGGAGGTTTTCAGATAGTTACCGCGGAAGAATTCTTCCCTTTTTTAAAAAAATTTTTTAGAGAAAAAAGGAAAGAAAGATTGAGCACCCCTGCTTTAGAAACTTTAGCCATTATCGCTTATAAGCAGCCCATTACTAAATTGCAGATCGAAGCTTTACGCCGGGTAAAGGTAGACGGCATAGTGGAACACTTGAAAGAACTTGGTCTTGTAAAGATAGTGGGCAGGAGAAACGCTCCGGGCAGACCTTATCTTTATGGCACGAGCAAACAATTTTTAGAATTTTTTGGTTTGAAATCTTTAAAGGATTTGCCGCAAATAGAAAACTTTAAACCAAAGTTTTCTTTTGGGAATTCACATGGAAGAAAGGAGAAAGATGAAACTGGAGAAACTTCGCGTCAAAATTGATAAGTTAGATAGCCGGATTCTTAACCTTCTTAACCAAAGGGCAAAGATTATTTTGGAAGTATCGCGTTTTAAACAACAACAAAAAAAGAGTATTTATTCGCCTGAACGGGAAGCGGTTATTTTAAGAAGACTAATTAGAAAAAATAAAGGGCCGCTATCATCTGAAGCCATAGAAGCAATTTATCGGGAAATAATGTCTTACAGTCTTTCTTTAAAAAAGCCGCTTAAAGTGGCTTATCTAGGGCCAGAGGCGACCTTTACGCATTTAGCGGCATTAAAGAAATTTGGTTCACAGGTAAAGTATATCTCCTGTTTGACTATTTCGGATATTTTTCTGGCAGTGGAAAAAGGAGAATTAGATTACGGAGTAGTGCCTATTGAGAATTCTACCGAAGGAGCAGTAACCCATACCTTGGATATGTTTATAGATTCTGATCTTAAGATATGTAGCCAAATAGTAATGAATATAAGCCATCATTTACTGAGCAGATTTCCTTTAAAGATGATAAAGAAAGTATATTCTAATCCGCAGGTATTTGGGCAGTGTCGGATGTGGTTGGAACAGAATTTACCTTCGGCTCAACGTATTGAGGTGGGTAGCACCACTCAGGCAGCCCAGATTGTCAGTCACCAAAAATACAGTGCCTGCATTGCTTCTCTTTTGGCAGCCCAAAAATACAATCTCAAAGTCGTTGCCCAGCATATCGAAGATTTTGCGCATAATGCCACAAGGTTTCTGGTAATTGGAAAAACTTCGGCTGAACCCACCGGAGACGATCGCACTTCTATTTTATTTTCTATAAAGGACAAGGTCGGAGCCTTGCATGATATGTTGGTCCCTTTTAAGAAGCATAAGATAAACCTTACGATGATTGAATCGCGACCCTCTAAAAAGAAAGCTTGGGATTATTACTTTTTTGTAGATTTAGAAGGGCACCATAGGGATAATAATGTTAAAATGGCCCTTAGCGAATTGGAAGAAAAATGCAATTTATTAAAAATTCTTGGTTCATATCCTAAGAGCTGATGATTCAAGGAATAGCTAATAAAAATATTATCGCCCTTGCTCCTTATATACCCGGCAAGCCCATTGATGAGGTAAAAAGGGAACTAAAAATAAAAAGGATTATAAAGCTTGCCTCTAACGAGAACCCCTTGGGTGTTTCTTTTAAGGTAAAAGAGGCGATTAAAAAAAACCTTTCCGAAATTCATCGTTACCCGGATTCTTGCGGTTTTTATTTAAAAAGAAAGCTGGCTAAAATTTTAAAGATAAGCCCATTTCAGATTGTTTTAGGCAACGGTTCCGACGAACTTATTGACGTAGTTATTAAGACATTTGTAAATAGTCAAGAAAATATTATTACCGCAAAACCCACTTTTTTAGAATATGAGATTATAGCCCGTATTAACAATCGCAAGATTATCACCGTTGCCTTAAATAACTTTAAATATGACCTTGATCGCATAAGAAAAGCAATAAATTATAAAACAAAATTGATCTTTATTGCCAATCCTAATAATCCTACCGGTACGTATATAAATAAACAGGAATTAGAATCATTTTTAAAAAATTTACCCAAAAAAATAATTGTGGTATTAGATGAGGCATACGATTTGTTTGTGGATGCTGAAGACTTTTCTTCCGGATTAAATTATCCTTCCTTTGAAAATATCATTGTTTTAAAAACATTTTCCAAGGCATATGGTCTGGCAGGATTAAGATTAGGATACGCAATTGCCTGTAAAGAATTTGCTTCTTATATGGAAAAAGCGCGGCAGCCTTTTAATGTAAATTCTCTGGCGCAGATAGCCGGTTGTGCTGCTTTAGAGGATAAAAATTTTTCAGAAAGGACAAAAAAGGCGATTCTTGAAGGCAAACAGTATCTTTATCAGCAACTGGATAAATTGAAAATAAAGTATATCCCTTCGGTAGCAAATTTTATTATGTTGGATGTAGGGATGGATTCATACGAAGCGTTTAAAAAGATGCTTAAATATGGAGTGATTGTAAGGGACCTAAAGCAATACGGTTTGGATAACTTTATCCGTTTGACTATTGGCACCAAACCGCAAAATCAGCGTTTTATCGAAGTCCTTAAGAAAATAATCAAAGTTAAGGAGGAAAAATGATTATCGTTTTAAAGCCCGATGTAAGCGAAAGAGATATTGAGCATATTATTGAAAAAATAAAAAAATTAGGGTTGACGCCCCATGTTTCCAGGGGCGTAGAGCGTACAATTATTGGCGTAATTGGACCAGAGGATATTTTGCGCATAACCCCCTTGGAGGTCTTTCCAGGAGTAGAAAAGGTATTGCCGGTTTTAGCACCATATAAACTCGTTTCCCGAGAATTCAGAAAAGAGAATACGGTTATTGATTTAGGAAAAGGAGTAAAAATCGGCGATAAAATGATTGTGGTAATGGCTGGTCCTTGTGCTATAGAAAATTTACAGCAATTAAAGAACGTTGCCTTAGAGATAAAAAAAGCAGGGGCAAAGATTTTACGGGGTGGAGCATTTAAGCCGCGTACTTCTCCTTACACATTTCAAGGGTTAGGAGAGGAAGGACTTAAATATCTTAAAGAGGTGGGAGAAGAGCTGGATCTGGTAACCGTTACTGAAGTAATGGATCCGCGGGATGTAGAGCTGGTGGCAAGATATGCGGATATTTTGCAGGTAGGTTGCCGGAATATGCAGAATTTCAACCTTCTAAAAGAGATTGGATTTACGCGAAAACCGGTTTTATTAAAAAGAGGCATGGCTTCTACCATTAAAGAATGGCTGATGTCCGCGGAATATGTTTTGGCGGGTGGCAATTTTAATGTGATTCTTTGCGAAAGGGGGATTAGAACTTTTGAGGATTTTACCCGCAATACCTTAGATATCAGCGCTATACCCGCAGTAAAACAACTGTCCCATTTGCCGGTGATAGTTGATCCCAGCCATGCAGCGGGAAAGTGGGGCTTGGTGCCTGCTCTTTCTAAGGCAAGTATTGCGGTCGGCGCAGACGGTTTAATTATTGAAGTGCATCCTAATCCAGAAGAGGCATTTTCCGACGGCGCCCAGTCCCTTATTCCGGAAAAGTTTTATAATTTAATGCAGGAACTTAAACCATTGGCGAAATTATTGGGACGCGATATCTAAAGATGAAGAAGCGACAGGAGTTGTTTAAAAAAATAGGCATTGTGGGATTAGGGTTAATGGGCGGCTCTATTGCCCTGGCGGCAAAAAAATATAAAATAAGCCAAGAGTGTTTAGGCGTAGCGCATAGCAAAGAAACCTTTAAAAAAGCACAGAAGTATAAAATAGTAGATAAGGTAAGCAGGGATTTTAAAATTCTTAAGGATGCGGATCTGGTGATTTTGGCTACGCCGGTAGAAACTATCAAAGAAATCGCTTTATTGATTTCCAAAATAATTAAAAAGGAGTGTATTGTTACTGATGTAGGCAGTGTAAAAAAAGAGATCGTCTTAAAATTAGAAAAGATACTTCCTAATTATGTAGGTTCGCATCCTCTGGCAGGTTCGCACCATACAGGTATGGATTATGCGGATGCCAAAATATTTAAAGATTCTTTATGCATTATTACGCCCACCGCAAAAACTTTATCCAATAGTTTAAGCAAAATAAAAAAGTTTTGGGAAGTTTTAGGTATGCATGTGGTATCTATGCCGGCTCCTCTGCATGACCGTATTCTTGCTTACACCAGCCATCTGCCGCATCTAATCGCATTTAATATGGTTTACTCATTACCTTGCGGTTATTTGAAATACTCTGCCCCGAGTTTCAAAGAGATGACCCGTGTTGCCTTATCTTCTCCGCGGCTTTGGCAGGATATATTTATAAATAACCGCAAAGAGATCATTATGTCACTAAAGATGTTTACCGCAAATCTTTCTATATTAGAAAAAATATTGATTAAAAAAGATATTGCTAAACTCGGTTTGTTTTTAAAAAAATCTCAAGAAAAAAGAACGAAACTCCTATGATTATCGCTATTGATGGTCCTGCGGGTGCAGGCAAAAGTACGGTTGCCAAAATAGTGGCGCAGAAATTGGGGCTCCTTTATATTGATACGGGCGCAATGTACCGCGCGATAACCTTAAAGGCCCTCCTTAAGGGTGTGGATATAAATGATGAAAAAACTTTAGTGGCAATGGCAAGGGGTTCTCGTATTGAGCTAAGATATCTACCTACAGGGTTAAGGGTATATCTGGATAATAAAGATGTGACTAAGCAGATAAGAGACCCTAAGGTTACTAAAATTGTTTCAGAAGTTTCTCAAATTGTTCCCTTAAGAAAAATTATGGTAAGGCTCCAACGTAGATTAGCCAAGGAGCATAAAGGAGCGGTTTTAGAAGGCAGGGATATTGGCACAGTAGTTTTTCCCAACGCCGATTATAAATTTTATTTGGATGCCAATCTTAAAGAAAGGATAAAAAGACGTTTTAAGGAGTTAAAGCAGGCAGGCAAAAATATAACCTTAAAAGAGGTAGAAGCAGATATTTTAAAGCGCGACCGTATTGATTCTATGCGTAGTTATGCTCCTTTAAAAAAAGCAGAGGATGCGATTTATATTGATACTACCCCTTTAAATATCGAGCAGGTAGCAGGTAAAATTTTAAGTTATATTAAAAAGAATAATTAATTTATTCTTATAAGATGGATAGAACGTTGATCCGCAATTTTTGTATCATTGCCCATATTGACCACGGAAAATCTACACTCGCAGACAGGATTTTGGAATATACGGGAGCGGTGGATATAAAACACAAAAAAGAACAGATCCTTGATGACATGGATTTAGAGAGAGAAAGGGGTATTACTATCAAAGCTTCCACAGTCCGGATTCATTATCGGGCAAAGGATGGCAGGGATTACCTCCTTAATTTGGTAGATACCCCCGGCCATGTGGATTTTACTTATGAAGTATCTAAATCTCTTTCTGCCTGCGAAGGAGCTATACTGGTGGTGGATGCCGCGCAGGGCGTGGAAGCGCAGACCGTAGCCAATTTTTATTTAGCCAAAGAGAATAAGTTAACGGTTATCCCGGTAATAAATAAAATAGATCTTTCAAATGCTGACCCCCAGAGGGTAAAGGAACAGCTAATAAATTCATTGGGATTTCGTCAAGAAGAAATCCTGTTGGTTTCGGCAAAGCAGGCGCTCGGAATAGAGGCGCTTTTAGAAGAAATCGTAAAAAGGATACCTTCTCCTTCGGGTAATTTGCAGGCGCCGCTTAAAGCTTTGGTTTTTGATTCTTATTTTGATGCGTTTAAAGGGGTAGTGGTATTTGTGCGGGTTATGGAAGGGGAAGTGAAAATTAATGACGAGATAAAATTTATGCAAAATAACAAAGTAGGAAAGATTGAAGAGTTGGGGGTATTTGAAAATTTAAAATATTTGCCAATAGATTCTTTAGGACCGGGAGAAATTGGTTATTTTACCGCCAATATCCGTTCTCCCCGCGAAGTTTCAGTAGGGGATACGCTGACAAAATTAAAAGAACCAGCGGCTTTTCCCTTGGCAGGTTTTCGCAAACTTAAGCCTTTAGTCTTTTGCGGAATATATCCGATTAATCCGGGAGATTTTGTGCTTTTACGTCAGGCGATGGAAAAACTTAAACTTTCGGATGCTTCTTTTGTATACGAGCCGGAAGAATCCCAGTCTTTTGGTGCGGGTTTTCGCTGCGGTTTTTTGGGGCTTTTGCATATGGAAATTGTGCAGGAAAGATTAGAGAGGGAATACAATCTTAATTTGATTTTAACTACTCCCAACGTAGTATACCGCATAAAGAAAAAAAATAATGAAATTGTAGAAATAGAAAATGCGCGTAAGTTTCTATCTTCTTCCGAGATAATAGAAGTGCAAGAACCTTATGTAAGCATGCTTTTGATTGTCCCTCAGGATTCTGTTGAGCCGGTGTGCGAATTGGTTAAATCTCGGCGGGGCATATATCAATCCAGCGAATATTTGGGCGAATCAAGGTTGTGTCTTAATTTTACTGTTCCTTTGGCAGAAATAATTGTGGATTTTTACGACCGCATAAAATCTTTAACCCGCGGTTACGGTTCCATCGATTATGAATTTTACGGTTATTTTCCTACCCAGTTAACTAAAGTGGATATAATGTTTAATGGCGCGATCTGTGATGCCTTTTCATTTCTTATTCACAAAGAAAAAGCGTACGCAAAAGCAAAGGCATTAGTAGAAAGGTTAAAAGAGATTATCCCGCGTCAATTATTTGAGGTCAGTATTCAGGCGCTGGCGGATAACCGGATTATCGCTTCAGAAAAAGTAAGGCCCTTGGCAAAGCATGTTACCGGCAAATGTTACGGGGGAGATATTACGCGTAAACGCAAGCTTTGGGAAATACAGAAAGAAGGAAAGAAACGGCTTAAACAATTCGGGAAAGTGCAAATCCCTCAAGAGGCATTTTTGGAGGTCTTAAAAATATGAGCCCAGATTGCAAACGCCAAATTACAGAATCTAAAAAGAAATCCGCAATTAGCGATTGGATAGAATCTATCGTGGTGGCTTTTATTTTAGCAATGCTTATCCGCACTTTTATTATTCAACCATTTAAAATCCCTTCTGGTTCCATGAGGCCTACGCTTTTAGAAGGCGACCATATCTTTGTAAATAAATTTATCTACGGATTAAGAATCCCTTTGGTTGGTAAGCGTTTGATACTTTGGGGCTTAAAGAGCCCCCAGCGCGGAGATGTAATTGTTTTTATTTATCCCCAAGACCATAAAAAAAATTTTATTAAAAGATTGATTGCTTTTGGGGGAGAAAAGGTAAAGATAAAAGAAGGTAAAATTTATATAAACGGCCAAGCTTTAGAGGATGGAGTATTTGGCCAAATTTATTATTACAACCGTGGCTTATATGGCAATGAACAGGAAATAATCGTTCCGCAAAATTGTTATTATGTTTTAGGGGATAATTCTTTTTCTTCCCAAGATAGCCGTTATTGGGGGTTTGTGCCGGATGAGAATATTTTGGGTAAGGCATTTTTAATCTTTTGGCCGCCTTTTCGTATAAGGTTGATAAAATGAATATTGCCAACAAAGTTTCTATATTTAGGTTATTGAGCGCTCCATTTTTTATTGCCACGCTTATTTATTATTCCCCAGAAAATGATTTTATAAGGTATATTTCTCTTTTTATATTTTCTTTGGCAATAATTTCTGATGCTATAGATGGCTATTTAGCAAGAAAAACCAAACAAAAATCCCAGGCAGGAGTTATCCTTGACCCATTAGCAGATAAAATACTTTTAATGAGCGCTTTTATAGGGTTAGGCATGGTTGACAAATTTCCCTTGGGGATAAAGTTTCCCATATGGGTAATTTTAATTGTAATAACCAGGGATATAATAATTCTTTTGGGCGTAGTGGTGATTTATCTAGTAAAAGCAAAATTGGATATTTCACCTACTAAATGGGGAAAACTTACCACATTCTTTCAGATGCTGGCAGTGGTAGGGGTGCTTTTGCAGTTCCGTTTTGCCTATGTTCTGTGGACAGCCGCTATAATTTTTACCTTTATTTCGGGCTTTGATTACATAAGGCGGGGATTCAGGGTTCTTTATTCTTTAAATCACTGATATGCATAACGTAATATTTTTTTTATCTATATTGTTCTTAAGTTATCTGATTGGCTCTTTTCCTACTGCCTATATCCTGGTAAGAATACTTAAGAAACAAGATATCCGTAAACTTGGTTCAGGCAATGTGGGCGCCACCAACGCTAGTCGTATCTTGGGCAAACCCGCAGGTCTTTTAGTTTTGCTTATCGATATATTAAAAGGCATAATTTGCGTGCTTTTTTTGGGAGATTATCTTTTAGATAAAATGGGTTCTTCTTTTTATTATTTAAGAGCGGTTTTGGGATTTTTGGCTGTAGCAGGGCATAACTGGCCAATATTTTTAAATTTTAAAGGCGGCAAAGGCGTAGCTACTACTTTTGGAGTATTGCTTGGCTTGGCGTTGCGTATCAAGGGGCTTTGGTGGATTTTGCTTTCTTGTTTTTTGGTCTGGATAATTGCTTTATTTATAAGCAGAATAGTTTCCCTTGCTTCTATATCTACTGCTATTATTTTACCCTTCCTTATGCATTTCTTTAAGCAACCCAAAGAGCTGGTTTTGTTAAGCTCTATTTTTTCTTTTTTTATTTTTTTTCGACATATCCCCAATCTTAAAAGAATCAGCAAAGGCAAAGAACCCCGAATATAAAACATGCCTTATATACACCTATCCCGACTAAAAGAAAACGCTTTCTTTTAGGCCGCTTATTCCCTTGAAAAAATAAAGTTTAGGATGCTATACTTTGATTAGAAACAAAAATTTTTTTAGAGATTTATTAAATTTTAAAGATTAAAAAACGATTAAAAAGGGGCCGGATCGGTTAAAGAAAAAAGGGAGAAAAAAGAGGGAAAAGATTACAATCCGGCCTCTTAAAATAAAGAGAAAATGCGCAATATAATTTTTAAAAACCTAACCTCTTTAGATAGAAAAAAGAGAATAATCACGAGCGACGAAAATTTCGAGAAATCTGGGGTGTGCACACATATCAGGCGGCGCCTTATCTGTTTGATAAAAGAAATTAGACCTGAAGAAAAGGTTAGTTTGCCGGCGCCTTATTTATATGTCTTAAAAGAACGCAATCATCTTCAACAGAGGGAAAAATTTTTATTTCGGCTCAAAGGGAGTCTTTATGCTTTTTCCAATGAACATCTTTATTTGATTACTTTTCTGCATTCTTTAAAAATTAATATGCAGGTGTTGGCTCAACAAAACATCGGATGATTAAAATATATAATGTGCGCAGAAGACGAATTAAAAGAACGCCGGAAATTCTTAAGATATAACGGTTGCCTAAATGTAAACTTTTTGAACCCGCCGATAAACAATCATGCCTTCACCTGTGATTTGAGTTTAAAAGGATTAGGGGTATTTGTGCATCATCAGTTATCCGCCCAAAAACTGGTAGAATTATGCATCTTTCATCCTTTTGAAAATAATAAATCTATCTATATAAAAGGAAAAGTGGTTTGGTTAAGGCAGATGTATTTCTATATTTATCGCGTAGGCATAGAAATTCAAGAGGTTAACGAAAAAGATTTAAATGCTCTCCTAGAATTATATCAATAATTTTCTTTCCTGATTTTCTTCCAAAATAATATAATAAAATTTTTAAAATAAATTTTTGTATTGACAAAAAGATATTGTTGCGTTAAAATCTCTTTGTCTTTTTAGGGATATTTTTTTAAAACACTATTTTTATAAATAATTATTTAACAATAAGATAGGAGAGAAATATGGGTGAGTGGATTGGACGGGAAAGGCGCGCAAGACGCTGTTATGGTTTTGATGAAGTTGCCCTTGTTCCGGGGGCAGTAACTATTAACCCTAATGAGGTAGATACTACTTTTGTTTTGGATAATCGCAAGTTCGATGTTCCTATTTTGGCGTCGGCAATGGATGGGGTAGTGGATGTAAAATTTGCTATCCGTATGGGTCAGTTAGGCGGGATTGCGGTTTTAAATTTAGACGGCATTCAAACGCGTTATGAAGACCCGCAAGAGATAATTAGAGATATTATTCAGACGCCGGCAGATAAGGTAACCGGATTAATCCAATCTATTTATACCAAACCTATAAAAGAAAAACTTATTGCCAAAAGGATTGAACAGATAAAATCTGCTAAAGTTATTGCGGTAGCAAGTTGCATCCCTCAAAATGCCGAAAGGTTTAGTCAAATCGCGCAAGAAGCAGGTTTGGATATTTTTGTAGTACAGTCGACAGTTACCTCTACCAAACATATCTCGCGCGAATATAAAAGTTTAGACCTTTACAAATTCTGCAAATCCCTAAAGATTCCGGTAATTGTGGGTAATTGCGTAACTTATGAGATGACTTTAGAATTGATACAGACTGGTGCTAAGGCAATTTTAATTGGCATTGGTCCGGGCGCAGCCTGCACAACCCGTGGAGTTTTAGGGATAGGAGTGCCGCAAGTAACCGCCACTATTGATGCGGCAGCAGCCCGCGATTTCTATTTTAAACGCACGCACCGCTATATCCCCATCATCACCGATGGAGGGATGCGCACTGCCGGAGATATCTGCAAGGCTTTTGCCTGCGGAGCAGACGCGGTAATGGTAGGTTCTGCTTTTGCCCGGGCAAAAGAAGCCCCGGGAAAAGGATACCATTGGGGAATGGCTACCTCGCATATTAATCTTCCCCGTGGAACGCGCATATATGTCGGCATAAGCGGAACATTAGAAGAGATTCTCTTTGGCCCGGCGAGAGTAGATGACGGCTCACAGAATCTAATGGGCGCTTTAGCCACTTCTATGGGGTGTTTAGGCGCAAAGAACATTAAAGAGATGCATGATGTGGAGATTATTATTGCTCCTTCAATCCAAACTGAAGGAAAACTTTTTCAGGTGGTCCAGCGCGTAGGGATGGGTAAATAAAAATTAAAATTTATCAAAAATGAAAAATTTTGATACCATTGTTATTTTGGATTTTGGTTCCCAATACACTCAGCTCATTGCTCGGCGGGTAAGAGAAAATCACGCTTTTAGCAAAATTCTTCCTTATAATACTTCTGCCCAACAGATAAAAAGTCTAGCCCCCAAAGGGATTATCCTTTCCGGCGGGCCAAATTCTGTTTATGAAAAAAACAGCCCCTTTCCGGATAAGGATATATTTAAATTGGGGGTGCCTATTTTAGGCATCTGTTATGGATTCCAAATTATTGCAAAGTTATTCGGGGCAAAAGTAAAGCAGGCAAAACAGCGCGAATATGGAAAAACGGAAATATTTATAGATGAAATTAACAACCTTTTTTATCAGCTGCCGGGAAACTTTACCTGTTGGATGAGTCATGGGGATTACATCACTAGCCCGCCCATAGGATTTAAGGTTTCCGCGCATAGTTTAAACAATATCATCGCAGGGATTTTTAATGTCCAAAAAAAGATTTACGGAATCCAATTTCATCCCGAGGTGTCTCACACCAGTAAAGGCAATCAAATCATCGCCAATTTTTTATTCCGTATCTGCGGTTGTTCTCATTCCTGGACGATGCATTCTTTCATTAAAGAGAGCATTAATACTATCAAAAAGACCGTAAACAGAAAGAAAGTAATTTTAGGTTTAAGCGGCGGGATAGACTCTTCGGTATGCGCGGTTCTAGTCCATAAAGCAATCGGGAATAATTTGCGTTGCGTTTTTATTGATAACGGTTTAATGCGCCAAGATGAAGGAATGCAGGTAAAAAACCTTTTTTTGAAAAATTTCAAGATTAACCTAAAATATGTAGACAGCAGCAAAACATTTTTAGAGAAACTAAAGGGGGTAACTGACCCGGAATTAAAGCGTAAAATTATCGGCGAAGAATTCATTCGCGTTTTTGAACAGGAAGCAAAAAAATTTAAAGGCGTGGAATTTCTTGCGCAAGGCACTCTTTACCCGGACGTAATTGAGTCAAAGTCATTTACCGGTGCACCTTCGCATTGCATAAAGAGTCATCATAATGTGGGAGGGCTACCCTTAAAGATGAATTTAAAATTAATTGAGCCATTAAAAGAATTATTCAAAGATGAAGTAAGGGAGATAGCCAAAGAGTTAAATTTCCCTAAAGAGATAATCTGGCGCCAACCTTTTCCGGGTCCGGGCTTGGCAATACGGATCATAGGAGAAGTAACGCCGGAGAGGCTTAAAATTCTAAGAGAAGCGGACTGGCATCTTATCGAAGAGATTAAAAAAGCGAATTTATATGAGCAGATATGGCAGAGTTTTGCGATTTTGCTCCCTATTAAAACAGTGGGAGTAATGGGAGATAGACGCACTTACGAACACGTAATTGCTATTCGTTGCGTAGAAAGCAAAGATGGGATGACTGCGGATTGGGCAAAATTGCCTTACGACTTATTGCAGAATATCTCCAACCGGATTATTAACGAAGTAAAAGGCGTAAACCGCGTAGTTTACGATATTAGCTCTAAGCCGCCGGCAACTATTGAATGGGAATAGAATAATTTGATTAACCATATTTTATTATAGATTAACCACACGCATGCCGCGTTCTGAATTTATTCATCTGCATTTACATACCCAGTATAGCCTTTTAGACGGTGCCTGCCAAATTCCTTTGCTTATCGATTTAGCCCATCGTTATAATATGGATTCTTTATGCATCACCGACCATGGCAATATGTTTGGAGCGATAGAGTTTTATTTAGAAGCACAAAAAGCGGGGATAAAGCCCATTATTGGTTGCGAGGTTTATATTGCTCCGGGCAGCAGGTTTGAACGTTCCAATAATGGTGTTGACGAAGCATCTTATCATTTTATTTTATTGGCGCGCGATGAAGAAGGGTATAGCAACCTAATGCGTCTGGTTTCTTTAGGGTATTTAGAAGGTTTTTATTATCGTCCCCGTATAGATAAAGAAATATTAGCCCAATACGCCAAAGGATTAATCGGCTTATCCGCTTGTCTTAAAGGAGAGATACCGGTTCTATTGCAACAGAACCGGCTTAATGAAGCCATAAAAACTGCCGACGATTTCCGCTGTATTTTAGGAAAAGATAATTTCTTTCTGGAATTACAGGAAAATTTTATTCCAGAACAAAAAATCGTTAACAATGGATTGCTTAAAATATCTCAGGAATTAAATCTTCCGATTGTTGCCACCAATGATGTGCATTATCTTTCTAAAGATGATGCCTTTGCTCATGAAGTTCTTTTATGCGTGCAGACACAAACCACCTTAGACGACCCCCAACGTCTACGTTTTCAAACCAATGAATTTTATTTTAAAAGCCCGCAAGAGATGATCGCGTTATTTAAAGATATTCCTGTGGCAATAAACAATACTTTGGAGATCGCTTCCCGTTGCAATTTAGAACTAGATTTTACCAAGATACACCTTCCGCGTTATGAGGTAAAAGAGGGCAAAAGCAAGATGGAGTTTTTAAGAGAACTCTGTATGGAGAATTTAAATAGAAGATATAAAGAGGTTACTGAAAAAATAAAGGAACGTCTGGATTACGAGTTAAAAATTATTGAAAAGATGGGATTCGCCAGTTATTTTTTGATTGTTTGGGATTTTGTAAAGTATGCCAAACAAAATGATATACCAGTTGGCCCAGGCAGGGGAAGCGCAGCAGGAAGTTTAGTAAGTTACCTTTTAGGTATTACCAATATCGATCCACTTAAGTATGGACTTTTATTTGAAAGGTTCCTTAATCCAGAAAGACAGGGGTTGCCGGATATTGATATAGATTTTTGTTATGAACGGCGCCAGGAAGTTATTGATTACGTGCGCAATAAATATGGTCAGGATAATGTTGCCCAGATCATTACTTTTGGGACGATGCAGGCAAGGGCAGTAGTAAGGGATGTGGGAAGGTCCATGGGGATGAGTTATAGCGAGGTGGATCGGATTGCCAAAATGATACCTTTTGAATTAGATATCACTTTAAAAGAAGCCTTGGAACGCGAACCGGAATTAATGAATTTATACAAGAACAACCCCCGCATTACTAAATTAATCGATGTGGCTTTAAGCCTAGAAGGGTTGTGCCGGCATGCTTCTATACATGCCGCAGGGGTAGTAATTGCGGATCAGCCCCTGACCGAATATATGCCTCTTTTTAAAACCAGCGATGGCAGGGTTTCTACTGGTTATAGCATGCAAGCTTTGGAAAAAATCGGTCTTTTAAAAGTAGATTTTTTGGGATTAAGGACCTTAACCGTAATTAAAGAAACAATAAATTTGATTAAAGAAAGAAGAGGGGTTTCTTTAAAAATCGAAGAGATCCCCTTGGACGATGCGTTAACTTTTAAACTACTTGCTTGTGCGCAGACGATTGGAATTTTCCAATTAGAAAGTGCCGGGATGCGCGATTTGTTAAAGAAACTTGTTCCGGAAAAAATAGAAGATTTAATCGCCCTTTTGGCTTTATATCGCCCGGGCCCTATGGGTTCAGGTATGCTTCAGGATTTTATCCAACGCCGCCATAATCACGCTTCCATAAAATACGAGCATAAAAAGTTAGAGCCAATTTTAAAAGAAACTTACGGGATTTTGGTTTATCAGGAACAGGTAATGCAGATAGTTTCGGAATTGGCGGGTTTCAGTTTAAGCCAGGCGGATATTTTGCGTAGGGCAATAAGTAAGAAAAATTCTCACGTAATGGAACAGCAGAGGAAGAATTTTATATCGGGATGCAAGAAAAACAATATAAGCGAGAATACCGCTAACAAGATTTTTGACCTTATTGAATATTTCGCCGGTTATGGTTTTAATAAAAGCCATAGCGCAGCGTATGCTTTGGTTTCTTATCAAACCGCTTATCTTAAGGCGAATTATCCCATAGAATTTATGACCGCTCTTTTGAATTCAGAGAGCGATAATCCGGACAAAATTGTAGAGTATATTAACGAATCAGGACGAATGGGAATAAAGATTTTGCCCCCTGATATAAATGAGAGTTTTTCAGGATTTACAATCGTTAACGATAATACAATCCGTTTTGGCCTTTTAGCAATTAAGAATGTGGGGAAAGCTGCCATAGAAGGGATTATTAAAGCGCGTGATAACAAAAGGTTTGTGTCTTTTGAAGATTTCTGCGAAAGGGTCGATGCGACAGTGATAAATCGCAAGGTAGTGGAGAGTTTGATAAAAGCAGGAACGTTTGACTCCTTCGGTTTATATCGCGCGCAGATGACCGCCATGCTTGATGATGTGCTTTCCGGTAGCCGGCGTATTCAACAGGAAAGGGCGAAAGGCCAACTTTCCTTTTTTGATATAGGCAATATCCAGACTTTTCAAAAGAATTCCAGCGCAAACATCCCCTCTGTAAAAGAATGGCCGCAGCCACAGTTGCTTGCTTTTGAAAAAGAAATGTTGGGGTTTTATATCAGCGGGCATCCTTTGGCACGTTTTGCGAACCAAATCCGGCGTTTTTCTCGCATAAATATCTCTGAATTAACAAATTGTAAAGAAGGAGATTTGATAAATCTGGTAGGGTTTTTAGCAAGCGTAAAGCATGTCATTACGCGTCAGAAAGAAGAAAAGATGGCAATTTTAAACTTAGAAGATTTATCAGGCGCAACAGAGGTTTTGGTTTTCCCTAAAGTGTTTAACCAGGTTTATAAAGAAATACAACCCAATAGCGTTGTTTTGGTAAAAGGAAGGTTGACTTTAAAAGAGGATAATCCTAAAATTGTCGCCCAAGATTTAATTTCTCTGGAAAAAGTTTATAAATTAATTACCCGTATCAATCTGGATATTTCCGGCGTTAAGCAGGATTTATTTAATTCTCTTAAGGAACGTCTTCAAAAGTCTCCTGGAAAAGTTCCCATTCATTTGCATTTTTATTCGTCTTCCTCTCGCATAAAATTAATCGTCGGAGAGGACTTATTCGTTGAGCCTACCGCTGAGCTGATTCAAGATATTGAATCGCTCATTGGAGAAGAAAAGATCTCCTTGGTCTTTTAATAAAATAGTATAAACATCGAAGACAAAAAGGATTGACAGCAGACTTTTTGAAGTATACAATATATCGTTAACTTCAAAAAATGGAGGAAAACATGGCAAAAGAAGTAAAGAAAGAAGAAGAAAAAATCCCTATGGAGCGCAAGAAAGCTTTGGAATTGGCTCTTTCTCAAATTGAAAGACAGTTCGGCAAGGGAGCGATTATGAAATTAGGGGCGCAGGTAAAATTAGATGTAGAAGCCATACCTACGGGTTCGCTTGCCTTAGATATAGCATTAGGGGTCGGAGGCCTTCCGTGAGGTAGGGTGATTGAAATTTTTGGTCCTGAAGCTTCCGGCAAAACCACTTTAACTTTAACCGCGATTCGCGAAGTGCAGCAAAAAGGAGGGGTTGCTGCTTTTATAGATGCCGAGCATGCCTTTGATTCTACCTATGCAAAAAAAATCGGTCTGAATTTGGAGGAACTATTAATTTCTCAGCCGGATACAGGAGAACAGGCTTTAGAGATTGCTGAAACATTAGTACGTTCAAATGCGGTGGATTTAGTGGTAATTGATTCGGTAGCAGCGCTTACTCCCCGTGCAGAAATAGAAGGAGAGATGGGAGATGCGCAGATAGGATTGCAGGCAAGGCTTATGTCGCAGGCATTAAGAAAATTAACCGCTGCCATCAGTAAATCTAAAACCTGCGTAATTTTTATAAATCAAATAAGGGAGAAAATCGGTGTAATGTTTGGCAATCCGGAGACTACCCCTGGCGGAAGGGCTTTAAAATTTTATGCCTCGGTAAGGTTGGATTTAAGAAGGATTGCCTCAATTAAGCAGGGAGAACAGGTTATTGGTGGTAAAGTGCGTTGTCGGGTGGTAAAAAATAAAGTTGCTCCGCCTTTCCGTGAAGCAGAATTCGATATTCTTCATGAAGAGGGAATTGCCAAGACCGAAAATATCCTGGATACGGCAGTTAATTTGGGAATAGTTCAAAAATCAGGCAGTTGGTTTGTTTTTAATGAAGAAAAATTAGGTCAGGGTAGGGATCAGGTAGCAAAATATTTAAAAGAGCATCCACAAATTTTAGAGAAAATAGAAAAAGAAGCCCGCAATACCTTAATTAAAAAGGAGGAGAAATGATAAGGCGTATTTTGCCTATCTTAATTTTAGGAATAATTATAGGAATTTTATATTCTGTAAGATTAGATATTTTTCCTTCTTTAAATAGTCAATCTTCAAAAACTGAAGAGTCAACCTGTGTAGGCTCCATCGAAGAGGCGGTAATAAATGTAGCCAATACTGTTGGTAAAGCAGTGGTTTCGATTAGCACCGAGCATACTGAGCAGTTATTTGGAGGGAAGAGATTTTATTTTGGTTATCCTTTTGAGGATGATTTTTTCCGTAGGTTTTTTGATGATTTTTTTGGGGAACTACCACAAAGGGAATACAAACAGATAGGTTTGGGTTCAGGTGTAATTATCCACCCAGACGGATATATCCTTACCAATGAACATGTAATTGCTGGAGCAGATAAAATTACGGTCTACTTGCCTGATGGAAGAGAGTTTAAGGCAGAGGTAAGGGGCAAGGATCCGCGTTCTGATTTGGCAGTAATCAAAATAAATGCCTCTAATTTACCTGTAGCCGCTTTGGGAGATTCCGAACGCATTAAAATTGGTCAGTGGGTAGTAGCCATCGGGAACCCTTTTGGTTTTGCTTTGCAGAATACTGAACCCACGGTAACCGCAGGGGTAATCAGCGCTTTACATCGCTCTTTAGGAAGAAGTTTGCAACGCGATAAAGATTACAATGATTTAATTCAAACCGATGCGGCAATAAATCCTGGCAATTCCGGAGGCCCATTAGTTAATTTAAAAGGAGAGGTAATTGGGATAAATGTGGCGATATTTTCTACTACCGGCGGTTATCAGGGAATCGGTTTTGCTATTCCTATAAATACCGCTAAAAGAATTATCAACCGTTTAATAGAGGGCAAAAAAGTTCTCTATGGTTGGCTGGGCGTTTCGGTTCAGGATGTAAATGAAAAAATAATGAAGTATTTTGGTTTAAACGAAAAAAAAGGTGTTTTGGTAGTAGGGGTAGTTAAAGATGGTCCAGCGGATAAGGCAGGTATTCACGAAAGAGACATAATTTTAAAATTTGACAATCAGGTTATAAATAACGTGAGAGAATTGATTAATTTAGTAAGCGCTACCGAAGTAGGCAAAAAGGTAAAATTAACTCTCTGGCGGGACAAAAAAGAAATTGTTGTGATTGTAGATATAGGGCAACGCCCTGAAAATGCGGAAGTCAAAGAAGCCGCAGGCATTAGTATTAACACTAAACAATGGCGGGGGATGGAAGTAGAGGAAATCAATGAAGGCAATATCCGAAGGTTTAATTTAGAAAAAAGAAGCGGCGTAGTGATAACCCGTGTTGAAGAAAATTCGCCGGCGGATGAAGCAGGACTGATACCCGGCGATGTTATTTTGGAAATCGAAAAACAACCCGTAAAAAATCTTTCCGATTACGAAAAAATAACGCATTCTTTAAAAGGATTGGTAGGCATAAGAACGCAGAGAGGATTTTTTATTTTGGAAGAATGAAAAAAGAAGAAAGTCCCAAATCCTCTTTTTTAAAGGCAAAGAGGGTTGTTTTTCAATTTTTAAAATTTCGCCTACGTAGCGAAGCAGAGATTATTCAGAAACTTAAAAATAAACATTTTGATGACGATACTATCAAAAAACTTGTTTTATTTTTTAAAAAGTTAGGCTTAATTGACGATATAAAATTTTCTAAACTTTGGGTAGAAGAACGTTTAAAAAAACCATTAGGTTTTTATCGTATTCGCAAAGAACTTTCTCAAAAAGGAATATCCCCAGAGATTATCGATAAAGCCATTTTGGAGAAAAAAGATACTTATGATGAAAAACAGGTTATCTTAGAGACTATTCAGAAAAAAATAAAAAATGCATCTTTGCCTCTCTCTATAAAACATAAACGTCGACTTTATAATTATTTTGTCCGACGCGGTTTCGATATAGAGTCAGTTGCAGAGATAATTAATAATTTATGAGATATGAAGGCGGATGTAATAAGAAATAGTTTTTTGGAGTTTTTTAGGGCAAATAATCACCAAATTGTTCCTTCGGATTCTTTGGTTCCCCGTAATGACCCTACCGTCTTATTTACTCCCGCCGGGATGAATCAGTTTAAGGAAGATTTTTTAAGCCCGCAACCGCGTTTTAAAAGAGCAGCCAGTTGCCAGCGTTGTTTGCGTATGGATGATTTGGATAAGGTAGGCAAGACAAGCTATCATCATACTTTTTTTGAAATGCTGGGAAATTTTTCTTTTGGTAATTATTTTAAAAAAGAGGCAATAAAATTTGCCTGGGAATTTTTAACCGAAGTCCTAAAAATAAACCCGCAGAAATTATGGGTTTCTGTATACATAGACGATGATGAGGCGTATAAAATATGGAATGGCAATATAAAAATCCCCGTCCATAAAATTATAAGGTTGGACGACAGCTCTAACTTTTGGCCGGCAGAAGTAAAAACCAAAGGTCCCAATGGGCCATGCGGTCCATGTTCCGAGATATTTTTTGACCGGGGAGATAATTTTGGCTGCGGTAAGAGCAGCTGTAGTGTAGGTTGTGGATGCGGAAGGTTTGTGGAAGTATGGAACTTGGTTTTTACGCAATTTAATCGACAGGAGGATGGAACGCTTAACCCATTGCCTAAAAAAAATATCGATACCGGTATGGGCTTGGAAAGGTTATCCGCTTTGCTACAGGGGGTAGAATCTAATTTTAAAACAGATTTATTTTCGCCTATTATCGACGAAATCGTTGCCCATATAGACAACAGGGATGGTGGTGCCATATGGGACAACCTTTGCGCGATCGCGGACCATATACGGGCAATTACTTTTGCAATATACGACGGCGTATACCCTTCCAATGAGGAAAGAGGTTATATAGTGAGGAAACTGATTCGCAAAAGCGTTATGCATTTAAAGAAAGTTAAAATAAACAAACCGTTTTTATATTCTTTGGTGCCAATAGTCGCAGAAATAATGAAAGATCCCTATCCGGAATTGGATGCAAAAAAAGAAAATATCTCTCAGATTATTTTAACTGAAGAAAAAAATTATCTTTCTATTTTAAGCTCTGCCCAGTCTATATTAAACAATACTTTTGCGGATTTTTTAAAAAATAAATCTGATGAAATAGAAGCAGCAAGATGCGCCTTTAAATTATACGATACATATGGGATACCTTTAGAGATCACTCAAGAATTTGCCAAGCAGAATAACTTTACGCTTAATTTACAGGAGTTTAACCGTTTGCTTAGCGAACAGAGAAAACTTTCTCAAGAAAAAACCCTTACCGAAAAAGTCATCTTTAAAGACCAGGGGTTTTTTAAAAAAATCACTACTACTAAGTTTTTGGGTTATCAAAAAACAGAAACAGAGGCAAAGGTCCTTAAGATTTTTGAATCCGAAGACAAAACAGAAGTTATTTTAGACCGCACGGTTTTTTATCCTGAATCAGGGGGTCAAGTTGCGGATACAGGTATCATCCAAAAAGGCAACTGTGTGTTTAAAGTTAAAGATACCCAAAAGAAAGATAAGTTTATCGTACATATTGGAGAATTCCAGGGCAACCGATTTAAAGAAAAAGATACAGTATTAGCAAAGATAGACCAAGAAAGAAGAAAGGCAATTGCCCGTAATCATACCGCTACCCATCTTTTGCAATTCGCTTTAAGAAAGATTTTAGGAGAGCATGTAAAACAGCAGGGTTCTTATGTAGGAGAAAATTATCTGCGGTTTGATTTTTCGCATTTTAAGCCCCTTAGTTTTTCGGATATTATGCGTATAGAACAACAGGTAAATAAATGTATTTTAAATAATGACAAAGTAATAAAGAAAGAAATGACTTTTGAACAGGCAAAAAGGATAAATGCTTTGGCATTTTTTGAAGAAAAATATGATAGGTATGTAAGGGTTGTTTCGATTGGCGACTATTCCAAGGAGTTATGCGCAGGAACGCATCTTGATTTTACTGCCGAAATCGGTATATTTAAAATAGTTTCATTTAGTTCAGTGGCGCAAGGGATAAAAAGGATCGAAGCGATTACCGGAAGCTCTGCATATGAAAACATAACAGAACAAACGCATTTAATTCAAGATATATCTATGCTGCTAAAGACCAACCCCGATAATCTTTTATCCCAATGCGAAAAAAAATTGACCTACATTAAAGAACTGGAGAAAAAAATAGAAAGCATCCAGTTTGAATATATAAAGGTTTTATTGGAAGAATCGCTCCTTAAGGCAGAAGAATGGCAAGGGATAAAAATTATTTATAAAATAATTCCTGATACCCAACCTGCGGTATTAAGAAAAGCGGTAGATTTAATTAAACAAAATACCCAAAAAGCAGTTATTTTTTTGGTAAGCCCGCAAAAGGATACGGTTTTTATAGTCGTTGGAGTAACTCCTTCTTTGGTAAAAATGGGTTTAAACGCTGATAAGCTTATTAAGCAGATAAGTAAACATATAGGTGGAAACGGTGCGGGCAGAGAAGATTTTGCCCAAGGTAGCGGTAAAGATTTAAAAGAGCTCGACTTGTTATATTTAAAATTTAAAGAAATATTAAAGACATATGAAAATAATTTATCCTCATAGCAAAAGACTTCAAAAAATATATGAGCGCCAATTCATAAATGGGCGTATTCAGGAAAGGGTAAAAAGAATTGTCGAAGAGGTGCGTATTTTTGGTGACGAAGCTTTAATTAAATATACCCGCAAATTTGATAAATTAAAACTTAATCCTAAACAGTTGCGCGTTTCTGATATAGAGATAAATGCTGCCTATCAAAATATCAGTCATGATTTTATAAATTCTCTTAAATTAATCGTAGAAAACATAACTCGGTTTTATAGCAAACAATTGAGAAAGCCTTTTCGCATAAAAGATAATGAAGGTGTATGTATAGGCCAGGAATACCGTCCATTAGAAAGGATAGGGGTATATATACCCGCAGGAAGCGCCCCGTTAATTTCCACTGTTTATATGACGGTTATTCCTGCTAAAGTAGCAGGGGTAAAAAGAATAGCCTTGGCTACTCCTCCCGATAAAAACGGCAACATCAATCCTTATATTTTGGCAGTAGCAGATTTGCTTAAGGTTGATGAAATATATAGAATAGGAGGAGCGCAGGCAATCGCTGCTTTTGCCTTTGGAACAAAGAGTATCCCCCGTGTGGATAAAATTTTTGGGCCGGGAAATATCTATGTTACCGAGGCAAAAAGGCAGGTGTTTGGTTTTGTGGATATAGATATGTTAGCTGGTCCTACAGAATTGGTAATAATCGCCAATCGTTTCAGCAACCTTGATTTTATTGTTGCGGATTTAAAGGCACAGGCAGAACATTTGGGAGGGCTTTGCATCCTTATTACCAATTCCCGCAAAATGGCTCAGCAGATTCAAGCAAAAGCCGAGGGTTATTCCGGGTATATAATTATTACCAAAAATTTAGAAGAAGCGGTGGAGATTACCAATCGCATTGCCCCTGAACACTTAGAGATTTTGGTTAATAACCCTAAAAAAATACTTAAAAAAATAAAAAACGCTTCCGCGATTTTCTTGGGCCAGTTTAGTCCATCGGCGGTGGGAGATTATATTGCCGGTCCTAGCCATGTATTACCAACGCAAGGAACAGCGCGCTTCTTCTCCGGCTTAAGCATTTTTGAATTTCTTAAAAAGATTCATTGGATAAATTATTCTAAAAAAGGATTAGAAAAAATAAAAGAACCTCTTTATAAAATTGCCTCTTTAGAAGGAATGAAAAAACATTTAGAATCCGTTGAGATAAGGCTTATGTAATATAAAATTTACGTAATGCCACAAAAGAAACAATGCTTATTTAGTGACAATTTAACTTTTTAACAAGGAGAATAGATGAAAAATAGAACCTGTATTATAAAAAGAAAAACAAAGGAAACAGATATTTGCTTAAAGTTAAATATCGACGGAAAAGGCAAGGCAAAAATAGATACAGGATTGGGGATACTAGACCATATGTTAGAGCTCTTTGCTTTTCATGGTTTCTTTGATTTAGAACTCAAAGCAAGGGGTGATTTAAAGACAGGGTTGCATCATCTTAACGAGGATATCGGGATTGTTTTGGGTGATGCGTTTAAAAAAGCCCTAAAGGAAAAAAGGGGGATAAGAAGATTCGGCTTTTTTGGTGTTCCTATGGAAGAGAATTTTGCTCAGGTGGCGTTGGATATAAATGGAAGGGGATATCTCAAGTTAACCGTAGAGGACTTATCCGATTTTTCTTCTGATGCGCCAGAATATTCTTTAAAGGACTTAGAACATTTTTTGGATAGTTTCTGCCGGCATTTAGGAGCAAATTTTTATATAATTATCCGCGCCTCTTTAACGAAAGACCTCCACAGTATAATAGAGCCGGTATTTAAAGCACTGGGCTTGGCTTTAGATTATGCTACCCAATTGGATTCCCGCCGCAAAGGGATTCCCTCTACCAAAGGAATAATTGATTAAAATGCCGACAAAGAATATTTCCCCAAAGATTGGCATCATTGATTATGAAATGGGCAATCTCCATAGCGTAAAAAAAGCCATAGAATACTATGGAGGCAAGGTATGCATAATTAAAAGCCCCAAACAGATAATAAAAGTAGATAAGATTATTCTACCGGGGGTAGGGGCTTTTGGAGACGCGATAAAAAATTTAAAGAAACTTAATCTTTATCCGGCCTTAAAAGAATACCTTATGAAAGATAAGATACTTTTAGGGATATGTTTGGGGATGCAGATTCTTTTTGAGAAAAGTTATGAGGCAGAAGGGATAAAGGGGTTGGGTGTTTTAAGGGGCAGGGTTGTGTCTTTTAATCCAAAAAATAATTTAAAGGTTCCCCATATGGGATGGAATAAATTAATTATCAAAAATAGGGCTTGTCCGCTCCTAAAGGGTCTTGGCGATAATCCTTATGTATATTTTTGTCATTCTTTTTATCCTGAGCCAAAAGACAAAAAAATTATTTGCGCTACTACTTACTATTCAAAAGAATTTGCTGCGGTTGTTCAACAGAAAAATACCTATGGTTTACAGTTTCATCCGGAAAAAAGTCAAAAAGTAGGTTTAAAAATAATCAAAAATTTTTTGGATTTATAGAAAATGCAAATTATACCTGCTATTGATATACAAAAAGGAAAAGTGGTAAGGTTAACCCAAGGAAGGTCACAGAAGAAAATTTACGCTGATGACCCGGTTGATTTCGCTCTAAAATGGCAAAAATGTGGAGCAAAATTATTACATATCGTAGATCTGGATGCGGCAGTTTCCGGAAAAATAAAAAATTTTTTTTATTTAAAAAAAATTTTGAGTAAAATAGATATACCTGTAGAGTTTGGGGGAGGGGTAAGGGATATAGAAACCATCCATAATTTATTAAAAGAAGGGGTGATGCGCGTAGTGATAGGAACACAGGCAAAAGATGAAAATTTTCTTAAAGAGATATTTAAGATCTTTAAAGATAAAGTGATTGTCAGCGTAGATGAGAAGGACGAAAAAATAGCAATCCAGGGATGGAAAAAGGTTTTTAAATTAGATACTTTTTCTTTAATAAATAAATTAAAAGAGATTGGTTTTAAGGAGATAATCTATACAGATATTAGACGCGATGGGACTTTACGCGGTCCAAATATTCTACGTATAAAAGAGATCTTAAAAAATAAAATAAGAGTAATTGCCAGTGGAGGCATCTCTTCTTTGCAGGATATTAAAAAACTTAAAGTTTTAGAAAAATACGGATTAAGTGGTATAATTATTGGCAAGGCCCTGTACGAAAAAAAAATTGATTTAAAGGAAGCGATAGACATAGCAGGTTAAATTAAAAGGAGGTGCGGCTATATGGTAAAAATAAAATTAAAAATACTTCTTATTTTGGGGGTGTTTTTATTTAGCGCATCCGGTTGCGCAAGTATGAAAAAAAGAGACCTTACTCTACAGGAATTGCGCAATCAGAATCAAGTTTTGCAAGCACAGTTAACGCAGAAAGACCAAGAGATTGAATCCTTAAATGAGATTTTAGCGCAAAAAGAAAAGCAGTCCGATGATACAGGTAAATCCATTCCTTCTTATAGATCTAAAACTAATGTGAAGCAGCTTCAGATTGCTCTAAAAAATGCGGGTTATAATCCCGGTTTAATTGATGGCAAAATGGGAAAAAGAACGCGGCAGGCAATCAGGGCTTTTCAGAAAGCAAACGGGCTTGCGGTTACCGGCAAGGTAGACAATGCAACCTGGGCATTATTAAAGAAATATTTGTATAAAAATTCAAAATAATTTAAATAGATGTTAACGAAAAGAATTATTCCCTGTTTGGATATAAAAGATGGCCGGGTTGTGAAAGGGATAAAATTTATTAATTTAAAAGATGCGGGTGACCCCGTAGAGATTGCACGTGTTTATGAAAAAGAAGGAGCAGATGAGTTGGTTTTTTTGGATATTACTGCCAGTTTTCAAAAGCGAAAAATTCTCATAAACTTGGTTAAAAAAGTAGCGCAGAATATCTTTATGCCTTTTACTGTAGGAGGGGGCATAAAAACTTTGGAAGATATAAAAGAAATTCTTTATGCGGGTGCAGATAAAGTTTCCATAAATACTTATGCAGTAAAATACCCTTTGTTGATAAAAAAAGCAGCAAGGTATTTTGGCAGCCAGTGTATAGTGGCGGCAATCGATGCAAAACTTATATCAGAAGATAAAGATAAAAAAAAGTGGCAGGTGTATATTAATGGCGGAAGAACTCCTACCGGCATAGATGCAATATCGTGGGCGAAAAAAGTAGCAGATTTAGGTGCAGGAGAAATACTGTTAACCAGTATGGACTTTGATGGTACAAAAAATGGTTATGATATAGAATTAAATTCGCAAGTGGCGCAAGCAGTTAGTATTCCTGTAATTGCTTCTGGTGGAGCAGGCAAACCTGAAGATTTTTATGATGTATTTGTAAAAGGCAAGGCGGATGCGGCTTTGGCTGCATCGGTATTCCATTATAAAGAATGCTCCATAAAAAATATAAAAAGGTATCTGTATCAGAAAAAAATACCGGTGAGATTCTATGCCAATTAAATATCCCTTAATAAAAGAATTAAAGTTTGATAAAAACGGGCTTATCCCGGCAATTATTCAGGATTATAAAACTAAAGAGGTTTTGATGTTGGCTTATATGAATAAAGAATCTTTAAGAAGAACGCTTAAATTTAAAAAAACCTGTTTTTGGTCACGGTCGCGCAAAAAATACTGGGTAAAAGGAGAAACTTCCGGCAATTTTCAGATAGTTAAATTTATACACTACGATTGCGATGCGGACGCGATATTGATTAAAGTAAAACAAAAAGGGGTTGCTTGCCATACAGGCAATTATTCCTGTTTTTTTAGAAAATTAAAATGATTAAAGATTGCTATCCTGACAAAAAAGAGTTTTTAAGGCTTGCGAATACCGCCAATCTTATACCGATACATAAAGTAATCGATGCGGATTTGGATACCCCGGTCTCAGCTTTTTTAAAAATAAGAAAGAATTCCCAAGAATCTTTTCTTTTGGAATCCGTAGAAGGAGGAGAACGATTGGGCAGGTATTCGTTTTTGGGCAGCAACCCTTCTTTAATTTTTAAAAGCAAGGGCAGGTTAATTCAGATTTATAATCGGCAAAAAAAAGAAAAAATACGGTTTTTAACCGATGAAGATCCTCTGGCAGAGATTAAAAAAATAATGGATAAAATTAAACCCCCTCCTGTAAAATATTTCAGTCGTTTTTGGGGAGGGTTGGTAGGTTACATTGGATATGATATGGTAAGATTTTTGGAAAAAATACCAGAAAAAAATCCTGATGAACTTAATTTGGCGGACAGCTTTTTTGTTTTAACCGACTCTTTGCTTATTTTTGACCATCTGGAGCACTCTATTAAAATAGTGGTTAATGCATATATAGAAGATAAAAATAAAGCGTCGCAAAAGTATGAAGAGGCGGTTAAAAAGATAGAGATGTTGCACCGCCAGCTTCTACAAAGTACTCCTTGTCGTCCTGTTTCTTCAACAAAACGCAAAAATATCGAGTTTGTTTCCAATTTTAAAAAAGAGGAATTTAAAAAAATAGTAAAAAGAGCGAAAGAATATATAAAGAATGGTGAAATTATTCAGGTGGTCCTCTCTCAGCGCTTTAAAACAAAATTAGAATCAGTTGAACCCTTTGATATATATAGAAACTTAAGAAGGATAAATCCTTCCCCCTATATGTATTTTCTTGATTTTGGGGAGATTATTTTGGTGGGTTCTTCCCCGGAAATGCTGGTGCGTTGCGAAGATGGGTTTATTCAGAGCCGACCTATTGCTGGAACGCGGCCGCGGGGAGCAAACGAAAAAGAAGAAAGAGAACTTATCAATGAACTTTTCAATGACCAGAAAGAAAGGGCAGAACATCTTATGTTGGTAGATTTAGCCCGCAATGATTTAGGCAGAGTGAGCAAAACAGGAAAAGTAGAGGTAAAAGAATTTATGTCTTTAGAGAAATATTCTCATGTAATGCATATTGTAAGCGAAGTGGATGGAATTTTGGCTAAAGGCAAAAATATATACGATGTATTGAGGGCAACTTTTCCTGCCGGGACAGTCAGCGGTAGTCCCAAAGTAAGGGCAATGCAGATAATCGAAGAATTGGAAAATACCCGACGTGGCTCATATGCAGGTTGCGTAGGGTATTTTAGTTTTTCCGGAAATATGGATACCTGTATTAATATCCGCACGGTTATCATAAAAGATAATTTTGCTTATATTCAGGCAGAGGCAGGTATTGTGGCTGATTCTTCGCCAAGCCGGGAATATGATGAGTCAGCAAACAAGGCAAAGGCATTAATGGAGGCAATTAAAAATGCATAAAAAACGAGGAGGTAATTTATGAGTGTAAAGATAAGATTAAGAAGAATAAATAAAAGACCTACCAAAAGGCCATTTTTCCGTATTACTGTTGCCGATGCCCGCAGTAGTCGGGATGGAAAATTTCTTGAAGAAATTGGCTATTATGACCCCACAAAAAACCCGCCTCTAATAAAAATAGATACTGCACGTTATGATTACTGGATTAAACAGGGCGCGCAACCCACACAAACTGTAGTTAGTCTCTATAAAAAAGTAAGTGGAGGTAAAAAATGAACAATAATCCTTATGCTTTGTCTTTAATGAATATCTTTCCCTTAGCGATAATCTTTATTATTTTTTATTTCTTAATTATCAAACCGCAAAAGAAAAGAGAACAAGAGCATCAAAAGATGCTTGCAGGGTTGTCTAAAAACGATGAGGTGGTTACTACGGGTGGCATCCACGGAGTGATTACAAATGTAAAGGAAAAAACGGTTATTTTAAGGATAGATGAAAATGTAAAAATAGAATTGGAAAAAAGTTGTATCGCTTATATAAAAAGAAAAAATGAATAAGAGAATATTTTACCGTTTACTTATTATTTTAGGTACTTTGTTAGTGGCAGGATACTTTGCCTTTCCTTTGGAGAAAAGGATTAATTTAGGATTGGACCTTAAAGGAGGAATGTATCTGACTTTAAGGGTAGATACCCAGCATCTTAGCGAAGAAGCAAAAAAGGATGCTGCAGATAGGGCGGTGGAGGTAATTCGTAACCGTATAGATGAATTTGGGATAAGAGAACCTTCTATTCAAAAACAAGGGGAAAACCAAATACTTGTGCAATTGCCAGGTATTTCTGACCGCCAGCGGGCTTTAGATTTAATCGGAAAAACCGCTTTGTTAGAATTTAAATTGGTCTGTGATGATAAGGATAAAATAAAAGAGGCTTTGGCAGGCAATGTCTCGGAAGGTTTTGAACTTAAAACCTTAGAAGAAACCGGAGATAAAATCCTTCTTCAAAAAGAAACTTTGCTTACCGGAGAAGCAATAAAAAATGCTTATGTACGCTTTGACCAAAGCAGATTTAATGAGCCAGTGGTAGCGTTGGAATTTAATCCTGAAGGTGCAAAAAAATTTGCCCAAATTACTGCTGATAATGTGGGTAAAAATTTAGCGATTATTTTAGATGGAAAAGTGCAATCCGCTCCCCTTATAAAAGAAGCCATTCCTTCAGGAGAAGCAGTGATTACGGGTTCCTTTACCCCGGAAAAAGCCGCGGATTTAGCGTTAGTTTTAAGGGTAGGGGCTTTGCCTGCGCCTATATATTTAGAAGAAGAAAGGACAGTCGGGCCTCTTTTAGGCGCGGATTCAATAAATAAAGGGGTTTTAGCAAGTATTATTGGTTTAACTTTGGTCTTTGCTTTTATGATTATTTATTATCTTTTATCCGGATTAATTTCCGTAATTGCCCTTTTGTTAAACCTTTTGTTTACCTTAGGGGGTTTAGGGATTATGCCTTTTCTTTTTCCCGGTGTTTCTGCTACTCTTACACTTCCCGGCATCGCAGGAATTATCCTTTCTTTAGGTATGGCAGTGGATGCCAATGTGCTTATTAATGAGCGCATCCGCGAGGAATTAAACAACGCCAACAATCTAAAAATAGCAATTGAAAAAGGTTACCAAAAGGCATTCAGTGCTATTTTTGATTCTAATCTCACTACTTTAATTGCGGCAATTTTCCTTTTTCAGTTTGGCACCGGCCCAATCCGCGGATTCGCAGTTACTTTAACTATTGGTTTATTGGTTAGTATGTTTACCGCTATATTTGTTACGCGCACCATTATGGAGATCCTCGTTCAATTTAATTTAGTTAAGCATCTGCGCATGCTTAGTTTAATTAAGCAAACGCAAATAGATTTTGTTGGTAAAGGAAAAGTATTCCTTATCCTTTCTTTAATTGTTATCTCTATAGGTATGGGAAGTTATTTTGCGAAAGGCAAAAATGCTTATGGGATTGACTTTGTGGGTGGACAAATTCAGGAATATAAATTTTCTGAACCTGTAAACATCGACCACATAAGAAAGGTGATAAAAGAAAGCAAAATTTCGGATATTTCTATCCAGCAATTTAACGATAATCCTTACGTTATTCTGATTAAGATGCCATTTGAACAGAAAGATTTGCTATCTTATTTTAAAGAAAAGTTTCCTCAACAGAAAGTTGATTTGCTTAGAATAGAAAAGGTAGGGCCAGTGGCAGGGAAATATCTTAAAACAAAAGCGATAAAGGCATTGCTTTGGTCAATGGTAGGCATTCTTTTATACGTTGCCTTTCGTTTTAAAGACTTTAATTTTGCCTTAGCAGGTGTAATTGCCTTATTTCATGATGTATTTGTGGCGTTAGGATTTAGTGTATTAACTCAGCGATCAATTGATTTGTTAACCGTTACCGCCTTGCTTACTATTGCCGGTTATTCGATAAATGATACGATTGTAATCTACGACCGCGTAAGAGAGAATATGCGTATTTTTAGGAAATATAGTTTAACCCAATTGATAAATTTAAGCGTAAACCAGACCCTTTCTCGCACTTTACTTACCACTTTAGTTACACTTTTAGTAGTAATTGCTTTATTAATTTGGGGCGGAGAAGTGTTAAATAATTTTGCCTTTGTTTTGTTAGTTGGTTTTATATCGGGAGTTTACTCTACCATCTTTATCGCTTCACCCTTGGTTATTTTTTTTAGCAAAAGAAAATAATACATACAAATGTTTAAAGCATTAAAACTCTACAAAGAGCAAAGAATAGAATTGTCTAAAACAATTTCCTCTTTAAGCGATTTTGGCTATGAACGCCAAGAGAAAGTTTATCAAGAAGGAGAATTTGCAGTAAGAGGCGGGATTCTGGATGTATACCCTTCCACTTTTGAATATCCGTTAAGAATAGAATTCGAAGGCGACTTAATCCTTAATATAAAAAGTTTTGACCCCGTAAATGGAAAGCCGTTATTTGAACACAATATAGTAATTATTTTGCCGATAAAGAAGGTCTCTACCACCCGTTTTGTCCATTACCATCAGGAACTTCCGCTAAATAATGTTTTAGATTTAGAATTAGGGGATTATATCGTTCATGTTCAGCATGGTATTGGAAGATTTTTAGGGATAGATAAATTCAAGGTAGAGAATCAATACAAGGATCATTTAATTGTTGAATATGACCGCGGAGAAAAACTTTATGTTCCGATTGAGCAGATACATTTGGTGCAAAAATATATCTCTTTTGGAAGGGCAAAACCAAAAAAACTTTCCCGTTTAGGCACAAAAGACTGGGAAAAAACTAAAGAAAAGGTAAAAAAGGGAATAAATAAATTTGCTTGGGAATTACTTACTTTACAGGCAATGCGGTTATCCCAAAAGGGATTTAAGTTTTCTTCCGATACTCCTTGGCAAAAAGAGTTCGAGAGTAAATTCCCCTTTACAGAAACACCCGACCAAAAAAAAGCATGGGAAGAAGTAAAAAAAGATATGGAAAGCGAGCAACCGATGGATCGGCTCATCTGCGGGGATGTAGGGTACGGGAAAACCGAAGTGGCAATGCGCGCTGCTTTTAAGGCAGCGCAGGATTTTAAACAGGTGGCTTTTTTGGTCCCCACCACTATTTTAGCCGAACAGCATTACCATAATTTTGTAGAACGGTTAAAGGATTTTCCTATCCGCGTTGAAAGCCTGTCGCGTTTTAAGAGCGAAAAAGAACAAAAAAAAATCACAGAGGACTTATCCGCCGGCAAGATAGATATTATTATCGGGACCCAACGCCTTTTAGGTGATGATGTAAAATTTAAAGATTTAGGTTTGATTATTATTGACGAAGAGCAAAGATTTGGTGTAAAGGCAAAAGAAAAACTTAAAACCTTAAAGGTAAATACTGATATCCTTCTTCTTACCGCAACCCCCATCCCGCGCACTTTATATATGGGATTGATGGGGATACGCAATATCTCGTTGATTCAGACACCACCTCCGCATCGTTTGCCCATTGAAACACATGTGGTAACTTACGATACGGATATTATTTCTCAAGCAATTTTAAGGGAAATACAAAGAAACGGGCAGGTATATTTTATCCATAACCGGATAAACGATATCGAAGCATTAAAAAAAAAGTCACCCAGATTCTTCCTGGCGGCATAAATATAGAGATTGCCCATGGGCAGATGTCTTCGAGGGAGTTAGAAGAAATAATTATCGCTTTTCTTGAAGGCAGGATTCAGGTTCTTATCTGCACAAATATTATTGAAGCAGGGATAGATGTCCCTAACGCAAATACAATAATTATCAATAACGCCCATGATTTTGGTTTAGGGGATCTGCATCAATTGCGGGGAAGAGTAGGGAGGTTTAATAAAAAAGCGTATGCATATTTTTTGATTCCTCCTCATGAAAAAATTCCTACAGAAGCAAAAAAACGTTTGGAAGCGATTCAGAGTTTTGTAGAGTTGGGTTCGGGATTTAAAATTGCAATGCAAGATTTAGAGATCCGTGGTGCCGGCAATCTTTTAGGTTATCAACAACATGGTTTTGTAGAAGCGGTGGGGTTTGATTTATATTGCCGGTTACTCAGGGAAACAATCGGATATTTAAAGAAATTAGGTTATGCCCAAACTTAAAGATTTAAAAAACATAACGATAATTATCATCTTTACAATAATATGGGGATTTTCTGTTTTCTCTTTAAATGCTAAAGAGCAAATTCTGGTAATAGTGAATCAGGAGGCGATTACCACAAAAGATTTTAACGATTTTTTAAATTTTATGCGTATACAATTTTCGGCTGATGAAAAAAATAAAACAGAAGAAGAGGTAGAAGAAAAACTTAAATACATAAAAGATGATTTACTGCAGAAATTAATCGAAGATAAACTTATTTTACAGGAAGCAAAGAAACAGAAAATAAATATAGATAAAAATATTATACAGAAAAGGATAGAAAGCATAAGAAAACATTATCCTACGGATACGGAGTTTCAGGAAGCGCTTTATAGACAAGGTTTAACCCTTTCCGACATAGAAAAAAAGATAGAAGAACAACTTTTGATTTATAATGCAATTGATAAGAACGTAAAAAGCAGGATAAGTATTCATCCTCAGGAAATAACCGCTTTTTATGAAAGCCATTATCAAGATTTTATTGAGCCGGAAAAAAGGGATATCTTGATTTTTATATTGGACGATTATAAAAAAGCCCAGGATGCATATGCGCAGATAAATGGGCAAAGCCAGCCAGATGCACTAGAAAAACTTTCTTTAAAAACAAAAGAATTAAAAGATATAGAAAGGGGGCAATTAAAAAAAGAATTTGATGAAATAGTATTTGCTTTAGCAGAAAATTGTCCTTCGCAGATAATTGCTTCGGATGATAAATATTATATATTTTGGGTAAAAAAAATAACCCCTGCCCAAAATAAATCGTTAGCAGAGGTCAAACAGGAAATATACGATATGCTATTTGAAAAGAAAATGCAAGATAATTTAAAAAACTGGTTAGATGAGCTTAGAAAAAAATCATATATTGAAATCAAAGAAAATTAGATTAGGCATTACCATGGGAGACTCTTCAGGAATTGGTCCGGAAATTCTCTCCTGCGTTTTAAACAAAATAAAGATTTTTAAGGATGTTGAGTTTGTAGTAATTGCTGACGCTTGGGTTCTGTATAAATTTCCTATCAAAGAAAAAAACTTTAAATTGATTGACCTAAAGAATGTTCCGCGTAAAAATTTTTCTTTTGGAAAAATAAGCCCACATTACGCAAGGGCATCGATAGAATATTTAGAAGAAGCAACCCGTTTACTAAAAAACAAAGAATTGGATTGTTTAGTTACTTTGCCTATTACCAAAGAATCTTGGGATAAAAGCGGATTTTTTTGGCATGGCCATACAGAATACCTCGCCGATTCTTTTGGAGTCAAGGATGTGACAATGATGTTAATGAATAGATATATAAAAACAGCATTGGTTACCAAACATCTGGCCTTAAAGAAAGTTCCCTCTGTCATAACTAAAGAAAAAATATGCCAAACGATTATTTCAACTGAGCAGGGATTAAGAAATTGGTTTGGAATAAAAAGACCAAAGATTGCGGTATGTGCCTTAAATCCCCATGCTTCTGATGGCGGACTTTTTGGAGACGAAGAGAAAAGAATTATTATTCCATCCATTAGGAATGTCAGAAGAAAAATAAAAGCCACAGTTGAGGGTCCCTTTCCGTGTGATGCTCTATTTTTAAAAGCAAAACAGAGAGTTTATGACGGGATAATTGCAATGTATCATGATCAGGCACTAATCGCTTTGAAACTTTCGGATTTTTCCCACGGCGTAAATATCACCTTGGGGCTTCCTTTTGTAAGAACTTCACCCTTACATGGCTCAGCATTGGATATCGCCGGAAAAGGAAAGGCATCGTATCTACCTCTTTGGGAAGCCATTCGGGTTGCGGTTAACTGCACAAGATATCAAATGGTTTCCAAACAATAGTGGATAAATTTTTATTTAAAAAGTTTTTAGGTCAGGTTTTTTTGGTAGACCAAAATATCCAAAGAAAAATAATTAATGCCTGTGATTTTAAACCGCAAGATTATGTTTTAGAGATAGGGGCAGGCAATGGAAAATTAACAGAATTGATTTTGGAAAAAGGGGCAAAGGTTTTTGCTTTAGAGGTAGATTATCATTTATACGAAGAATTAAAAAAGAAATTTTTTAAAAGAGAAAATATAAAGATATTAAAAAAAAGTATTCTTGACTTTAACATAAAAAAGTATTTTAAAGATATCTCAGAAATAAAAGTATTTGGTAATATCCCTTACTATATTACCAGTCCCATTATTTCTCACTTAATAAAACATCGTGATAAAATTAATGAAGCTTATCTTACTGTCCAAAAAGAATTTGCGCAAAGGATTATTTCTTTGCCCGGTTCTAAACTTTACGGAATGATTGCTTGTTATGTGCAGTATTATACAGACCCAGAAATCTTATTTTACATCAAAAAAAGGTCTTTTTATCCTGTTCCCAAAGTAGATTCATGTTTTATAAAATTAAAATTTAAGCGAGGATTAACTTTGGATCCCAAAGAAGAAAATGAACTTTTTAGAATTATCCATTTTGCATTTAATAAACGAAGAAAGATGTTAAAGAATAACCTTAAAGGAATTGTTGCGCAAGAGAAATTAGAAAAATTTTTTAAAAGATTCAATATCTCGGCGCAAACTCGCGCTGAAGAATTAAGTATCTATGATTTTATAAATTTGTTAAAAACAGATTAACAGTTAGAGTTATCCCTTAACAAAATTAAGTTCTTGACATAAGAAAAATTATGGATTAAATTAAATAGAAGGAGGTGTTAAAATGATTAAGAAAAGCCAAACCGATAAAAAAACAAAAAAGAAAGCAATTACCTTTAAGCTTTTTGCTCCTCTTGCCCAAAAAGTAGCAGTTGCCGGAAATTTTAATAACTGGGACCCCAATTCTTTGTTAGCTAAAAAAGATTCTAATGGCAACTGGACTGCAAAAGTTAACCTTTCCAATGGAAGATACGAATATAAATTCGTAGTAGACGGAAATTGGATAGAGGATCCTAATTCTAAACTACGCGTTCCCAATCCTTTAGGCAGCCAAAATTCTGTTCTAGAAATAAAGTAAGGGACGGTTCTTAATCCAAAGCAAAACCTGTCCCCAAAAAGGTATTCTTTATCTTAAAAAGGGTAGTTTTTTCTTTTTTCTTATTTAAGGATAGGTTTTAAAACAAATTCAGAACCGTCTCTATCTTTGCGCTCGTAGCTCAATTGGATAGAGCGCCAGTCTTCGGAACTGGATGTTGGGAGTTCAACTCTCCCCGAGCGCGAAAAATAGGCTCGTTGAATAAATCTGGTTGATTTTTTAAAGAATAAATAGTATACTTATTGCGTATGGACAAAACTTTTTACTTAAATTTAGAAACCGCGGATAATTTAGGGATTGGCCTTTTCAAATATAGCCTTTCTCCCCAGGAGAAGTTTATTATTATCAATTCTACCTTGCCTTCTATTTTAGGATATTCTTCCAAAAATGAATTTAAAAAATTAAAACTTTCCGAATTATTCTTTGACTCAAAAGACAAAGAAAGATTTTTTGATTTTTTAAAAATAAATAAAAAGGCGCGTTTCTTTGAGACGCTTTTTAAAAATAAAGACAAAGAACCGGTGTGGGTGGCTATTACCGCTTCATACATAAATAGCGATAAATATAAATATATAGAAGGGATAATCGAAGATATTTCAAAACACAAAGAAATGGAAGAAAAACTATTTCAAGAAATGGATTTTCTGCAAAATCTATTGGATAATATTCCCGATGCAATTTATTTCAAAGACCGTTATAACCGGATTATCAAAGTAAATAAATTTTATCTCCAAGGTATTGGCCTTAAGTCGGAAGACATTATCGGAAAAACCGACTTTGACTTTTTCCCCTACGAACAGGCAAAAAAAATGTTTGATGACGATAACTACGTTTTAAAAACAGGAAAACCGATTGTCGGAAAAATTGAACGCACGCTTCTGCGTAACGGAACATGGAATCAAGTAATTACCACCAAGATTCCGCTTTATGACCGCAAAGGCAATATTATCGGCACAATGGGAATAACTCGTGATATGACAAACTACGCTAATTTAGAAAAAGAACGCATTAATATGCTTGTTAATGCGCTAATGGTACTTAATAAAGCGTTGGAGATGCGCGACCCTTACACTTCCAATCATACCCAAAATGTTGCCCAAATCTCTTTAAAAATAGCGGAACATTTGAACTGGGATGAAAATCGACTCTTGGCTATAAGGCTGGCAGGCGAATTACACGATTTGGGAAAAATAAGCATTCCTTTAGAGATATTAAACAAACCCGGAAAGCTTACGGAATTAGAATACAATCTCATTCAACAGCATGTGCAGAACTGTTATGACCTAATCAAGGATATAAATTTTCCCTTTTCGCTGGCAGAAATCATTTACCAACATCATGAACGGCTCGATGGTTCAGGATATCCCCGGCAATTAAAAAAAGAAGAAATTTTGCCTGAAGCAAGAATTTTGGCAGTAAGCGATGTATTAGAATCAATGACCTCTTATCGCCCTTACCGCGAGGCATTAGGCCTTAAAAAAGCAGTGGAAGAATTAAAAGACGGTCAAGGGAAAAGATACGATGCACAAATTGTAGATATTGTGCTCTTGCTTATTGAAGAAAAAAACGGCCAAGCCTTCTGGCTTAACTCATAATTCCTTCCTGTTATTCAATAAGTTTCTAAAAGATTTGACCTTTTATATATTTACGGTATAATTTATTTGAAATTTGTGGGCCACTAGCTTAGTTGGTAGAGCAGGGGACTCTTAATCCCAAGGTCGAAGGTTCGAGTCCTTCGTGGCCCATTTTAACTATGAAAAATTACACATTCATAGAGCATACTGCAGATATTGGCATAAGGCTAAAAGCAAAAACTCTAAAAGAACTTTTTAAAAATACCGCTTTAGCCATATTTGAGATAATGGCTCAAAAAAAGCCATCCGCCGTTAATCGCCAGCCACAGGTAAAAAAAATTATATTGAAACAAAAAGCACAGGATCTAGATGAGCTATTTATAAATTGGCTTAACGAATTGCTATCTTTATCTTCAGCAAAGGGGTTGATTTTTTACGATTTTAAGATACACAAATTAGATAAAAATAGTTTAGAAGCAGAGGCTTACGGAGAAAATATTAATACTTATAAAGTAAATACCGAGATAAAAGCAGCCACCTATCACGCCTTAAGGATTGAAGATAAGGGTGATTTTTGGCAGGCAGAGGTGATTTTTGATGTCTGATATTTGGCAGGGTCCTTTAGAAAAAATTGATGATTACCGGTGGCGTATCCCTAAAAGTTATAAAGCCGGAATGCGCGTAGATGGAATTATCTACGCGGATGAAAAATTATTAAAGGATATCCGTAAGGATAAGGCACCTGAACAGGTAGCCAACGTGGCATTTATGCCGGGAATTGTAAAGGCGTCATTGGCGATGCCGGATATTCATTGGGGATACGGTCCATCTATCGGCGCAGTTTTTGCTACGGATATCAGTAAAGATGGAATAATTACTCCTGCGGGGGTGGGTTTTGATATAAACTGTGGTGTGCGTTTATTAAAAACAAACTTCCAATACGATGAAATAAAAGACAAAATCGAAGATTTAATTTATGTATTATTTGATATGGTTCCTGCAGGCGTGGGCTCAAAAGGAGAAATCAGGGTTTCCGAGAAAGAAGAAAGGGAAATTTTAATTAAAGGTGCGCGGTGGGCAGTAGAGAAAGGTTATGGCACAGAAGAAGATTTGGAGTGCACCGAAGAATACGGAGCAATGGAAGGAGCAGACCCCTTAGCGGTCTCCTCCCGCGCATACGAAAGAGGTAAAGCGCAATCCGGGACTTTGGGTTCAGGCAATCATTTTTTGGAGATTCAGGTAATAGACCAACTCTATAACCAAGAACTTTGCGATGAATTTGGACTCACTTTAGGGCAGATTACGATTATGATTCACTCTGGTTCGCGCGGTTTTGGATATCAAATCTGCGACGATTATACCCGCAGTATGATACACTGTCTAACTAAATATAATATCCATGTTCCTGACCGCCAACTTGCCTGCGCGCCTTTTAATTCACCGGAAGGAAAAGCATATTTTAGCGCGATGAAATGCGCAGCCAACTACGCTTGGAATAACCGGCAGTGTCTGATGTATTTAGTGCGCAAAGGTTTTGAGAAAGTCTTTGGAATAAGTTGGGAAAAAATGGGGATGTATTTAATTTATGATGTTGCCCATAATATCGCCAAAATAGAGAAACATACCGTTAACGCAAAAGAAACTACTTTATGCGTGCATAGAAAAGGCGCAACTCGCGCATTTGGGCCCCAGCATCCGGCATTACCTCCAAGGTACAAAAAAACAGGTCAACCTGTAATTATCCCCGGCGATATGGGAAGAAACTCTTATTTATTAGTAGGAACACAAAAGGCAATGGAAGAAACTTTTGGAAGCACCTGCCATGGTGCCGGCAGAGTTAAATCGCGCACTGCCGCCACCAAATCCATAAATGTAGATATTTTATTGAAAGAATTAAAAGCCAAGGGTATAATAGTGAAAGCATCGGGCAAAGGCACTATTGTTGAAGAAGCGCCTCAGGCATATAAAGATGTAAATGAAGTAGTAGATGTTGTGCATAATGCAGGCATTTCCAAAAGGGTCTGCAGGATGAGGCCATTAGGAGTAATAAAGGGGTAAATTATGCTTGATTTAAAATTTATCCGTCAAAATCTGGATTTAGTAAAAAAATCTATCAAAGATCGTGGTTTAAACTTGGATTTAGATAAGTTAATTCAACTTGATGATTTACGGCGCAAGGGGCTCATTGAGCTGGAAAATTTAAGAGCAAAGAGGAATAAAACAAACGATGAAATATCTATTTTATTAAAAGAAAAAAAAGACCCTAAAGAAAAAATTAATTCTATGAAAGAAATTTCCCTGCAAATCGATAAGTTAGAAAAAGATGTAAAAAATATTCAGCAGGAATTAGAGGAATACCTTTTAAATATCCCTAATATTGCGCATCCTTCTATTCCGATAGGGGACCAAAGCAAAAAAGAAGTAGTGCGCACTTGGGGCAAAATCCCACATTTTGATTTTCAACCTTTAACCCACATAGAACTGGCAGAGGCTTTAGATATTATTGATTTTAAAAGGGCAGCTAAAATTTGCGGTTCAAACTTTGTGCTTTATAAAAAATGGGGGGCAAAATTAGAACGCGCGCTTTTTAATTTTATGTTGGATCTGCATACCAAAAAACATGGTTATATAGAAATATTTCCGCCTTTTTTGGTAAATCGCGCTTCGATGAGAGGAACAGGGCAGTTGCCTAAATTAGAAGAGGATATGTACAGATTAAAAGACGATGACTATTTTCTTATTCCTACCGCCGAAGTTCCGGTAACCAACATATTTAGGGATGAGGTTTTGGATGAGAGTGATTTGCCTATATATTTCACCGCATATACTGCCTGTTTTCGAAGAGAAGCAGGTTCCTACGGCAAGGATACTCGGGGCTTGGTACGCGTGCATCAATTTGATAAGGTAGAATTGGTAAAATTTGTAAAACCGCAAAACTCTTATAAAGAATTAGAAAAATTAGTTAACAATGCAGAGGAAGTTTTGCAACTTTTAGGGCTTCCGTACCGGGTGGTTTTGCTTCCCACCGGAGATTTAAGTTTCTCTGCTGCCAAATGTTACGATTTAGAAGCTTATGCCGCTGGTTTGGATAAATGGTTAGAAGTATCAAGTTGCTCTAATTTTGAGAGTTTTCAGGCGCGCAGAGCCAATATTCGTTATCGCGATAAGGATAAAAATATAGATTATGTCCATACTCTAAACGGATCAGGCGTGGCTTTGGCAAGAACTCTAATTTGTATTTTGGAGAATTATCAAAATAAGGATGGTTCAATAACTATACCCGAAGTTTTAAGACCGTATTTAGATGGAAGAGAAAGTATTTCCTAAAAATCAAGAAGAAGTTATTTTACCGTCAAAGCTTCAGAGTAAATTTCAAAAATTTATCCAATGGCTTTTGGTAGGCATAAAGTTTATTTTAGGAGTTTTTCTCCTTCCTTTTGTATACAGTTCTACCGCGGTATTTTTGAAACAGATTTCTACCTTGGAAAACAGCCTTAAAGTAGGTTTTCTTTCAGGGATAGCGTTCTTCTTAATTATCTACCTTTTTGTCTGGGAGCCGGCAATAATTTATAAAAAAGGGCAAAGATTTGTGCAGATTATTTTTGGATTCTTTTCTCCTTTAGTAAAAGTAGCGCCTTACCTTTTGCCTATCTACACAATTTTTCTTTTTTTATTTTATTTTTTGTCGTTTTTTATATTCAATCCAAGACATATACTGGATACTTTTATGTTTCTTTTTGGATTAAGCATTAGTTTGCATCTTGTCTTTAGCGCAAAATCATTAAAATCAAAATCTTCAGATTATTTAAAAGCAAATTATATATTTGCTTTTTGTTTTATTTGGTTAGTAAATATAATTATTCTATCCTTCGGGTTTAATTTAATTTTAAAAGATTACTCTTTCGTCAACTTCTTCAATCAAACCTTCAAAATTGGCGTAGACATATTTAGCAGTATTTTTAAGCAGCTTTTTTATAATTAATAAATTTAAAAATGTGATAATTTTGGAGGCGTGCCAGAGCGGTTGAATGGGCCTGTCTTGAAAACAGGTATCCCGAGCAATCGGGATCAGGGGTTCGAATCCTCTCGCCTCCGCCAAAATAAGTATTGAATGTAAAAGACTAGATTTATAGCGTTGTTAGGGTAGAAAAAATAGAACGTTGTTAATAAAAATTGGAGAGTTGCCAGAGTGGTTGAATGGGGCGGTCTCGAAAACCGTTGGGCCGATATTTCGGTCCCGGAGGTTCGAATCCTCCACTCTCCGCCAGTTAGAAAAAGAGGTTGCTGGCTCGCCCTCTGCGAGGGCTCGGCGGGCGGAATCCCCCCCCGAACCCCCCTTCCGCCCGCCTCGCCAAAAAGCGGAAGCGGAAAGGCAAACCGCCAAAGAACCGGAAAAAATGTCGGCTCGAACTTTATTTTGGCCAGAAGCGGGCTTTTCATTATTTTATTTTCCTTGCTTAATTTTAATTTATTTGTTATCATTATATTGAAAGTAGAGATAGTTAATACTACAATAACATACTATCAAATTATTGAAAATATGGCAAGAGAAAATAACATTGGAGAAAATATAAAGAAATACCGGACAAAACAAGGCTTGTCGC